>ERZ773070.137-NODE-137-length-55970-cov-5.973281_pt1 | contig 55970 bp, 37 predicted proteins | sample MGYA00580618_ERZ773070 | MGnify/ENA primary metagenome ERZ773070 (study PRJEB29015, sample SAMEA2738023) | human oral metagenome | biome: human oral; feature: human-associated habitat; material: dental | place: China | collected 2019 ...
ATCAAGCTAGTGAGTTGATTTATCCTGCTCTTCGTCATATGAGCGTGGTGTTTATCTTGTGCTGGCATCACAAAGATAACAAACTCCTCTCAATACGGCAAACTCATTTTAGGCGAGCAACCGCTCATAATAATTATCAAGACTTTCCGAATAAAGGTCTTTTTCCAAGCGTTTTAGCTCGTGTACAATTTCTTCTCTCGAGTTAAATTCTTTTGCTATCCACCTTTTGTCATCTTCATCAACGTCTTCTTTTTCTAAGTAACGAAAAAGTATATCGCAAACAAGCACCCTATCATCCGAACAATACCTGGGATGCCATTCTTCAACAAATCGCCAATAAGACATTTCCGCCTTCATACGTCATCCATTTAATGTGCATTTCGTTATTTCGCTTACCGCCCCACGTCCATCATCCCCGAAAATCCTATTCGGTCGCGTTCGTCAGACGAGACATCGAGGAAGGCGCGACCGTTATCATACACTTCAAGGTGGTAGGTATAGCGATCTTCGCGATTATCCACCTTTATGTCGATGTTCATTCGCCCGCCTTTGCCTTTGGTTATGGTGTATTCGGCCATCTTCTCGGCAAAATCCAATCCCTTTCCACCCCCGTATGGCACGCGATAAGCATGTCCGAAATAGGGCAGATACGAGTAGAGGGAGTCGCCCGACACCTTTATGTAGTAGCCATACGACAAGGCCTTGGCGTGCATTCTTTGGGGATATACATGGTTAACCTCAATGGTATATCGCTGCTTTTTTAGGCCTTCGTTCACCTTTTGGGCTGTTTCGGCCTGTCGTTTCGCCTTTTCGGGCGATAGGTTTTGCGTTCCTGCGCAGCCTGCTAGCACTGCTATAACGATGGCTGCCAATATCATTCGTTTCATATTAACCTCCTTCTTTCGAAGTCTAAGTTACGTTCTTTTCTCGGATTTCGCAACGTATTGCCGTGGCTTTAACTCTTTTTACCCCTCCTGTTAGGCTGAAAAGGCAAATTGAAGACTAAAGGCGGACGATGCCGAATGGGGCATATCAGTGGGTAGATGGTGGAATTTATGGTAAGATGGGGGATGTTTTGCAAGTAGACGAATGTAGATTTGTAATATTTATCGCCCGTTTTTTAACATTATGAGCACCCATCTAACCCATCATGTTCCCATCGCCTGCCAAATAATCGATTCTCGCACGTATTCGGCGAACCCAAAAGGGGATAGTTAGCCACTTGATTTTGCGTGTCAATCAAACCGCCTTTGCGAGACCGACAAACATCCCTCGGCAACCCATCTTATCCCCAATCTGTTGGCCAAGCATTATCTATCGCCTGCCGACAAACCTGCGTTAACGCTTTGTTTAAAGGTTTCACGCAGTGCATTTAACGTGTGGGACGGGTGTTACCATTTATCCGGAACACTGTTCCATATCATTTGGGACATCGTTCCAGATGAACTGGAACACTATTCCAGCTTAGCAAAAACCATCTGTTTTGTGCAAAATTTAATTGCAAAAACAGGCGAAACGGAGGACGGGGAACAAGAAAAAGCTAACGAATTGCACAGTGAATTTTACAGACATAGCGCAAAGAGGCAAAGTCAAAAATAGCCCCCAAAAACGACGAAAGGAAAAGTAATAGACAACAGACAGCCTCACATCTCGACCAATTTGCATTCCCTAAAGAAGCCGTTTTATCCTCTAAAACCGCTAAAAACACAGATTAACGTCTCTAGAATGGGAAGTGGATGAAGGGATATTTTGTAATTTTTATTTACCACACTTCCCACAATTTCGCCATTCGGGATAAGCACTAATCATTCGAGTTCGGGATAAGAGAAAGTCGTTGGGTCAACTATCGCGACGCGTTTGTTGGCGTAATAGATGTCTGTTACATCTAGCCTAGCTTAAAGTATATGGTGTTTTACCTCGAATTAGGGAAGTGTAGATGTTATTAAACCTTGACTATCTTCAAAACGAATGATATCTTATCCCAAGCTAGCGCAGGTATGAAACTTGCCAGCCACAGAATAATCGCCCACCTTTACAACGAAGAACAAAAGGCACTTGATTACCGCAGGCAGTCATCATGCGCAATAAAAGAGACAGAAAAAAGGGCTGCCTAAATGGCAACCCCTCTGTTTTTGTATTGGGATGTGACGTTAGCGAGTTTCGAAGTTCGTAAGTTTACGAAGCTTATAAGTTATCAACTATCGAACTTTTACAGAGTTAATAAATTCGCAATCACCTTATTTGTGGGTGTTCACGTTAAAGTTCGCATACCCAAAAGCTCATGAACTCAGAAGCCTAAAACCCCTACTTCATTTCTATTGCTCCATCACTTCATTCGTAAGAGCCTTGCCTTCGCTAAACTCCTTGATGCTTTCAAGCGTGGTAAGGGCAATGTTGTGCATGGCCTCGGCTGTGAAGAAAGCCTGATGTGAGGTAAGAACCACATTGGGCATCATCAGCAAGCGGGCAAGCACATCATCGTCGATAATCTTATCGCTACGGTCTTCGTAGAAGTAATTCTTCTCTTCTTCGTACACATCTAGGCCTGCCGACCCTACTTGCTTTGTGCGCAAGCCCTCTATTAGTTCCTCGGTATGGATCAGTTTTCCACGTCCTGTATTGATAATCATCACTCCCGGCTTCATCTTCGCAATGCTCTGGGCGTTGATAAGGAAAGTTGTTTCGGGCGTAAGTGGGCAATGTAGCGAGATAATATCGCTCTCTGCGTACAGCTCATCCAATGAAACCATCTTCACGCCATACTGCTTGGCAAACTCCATATCTGGGTAAAGGTCGTATGCCAGCACCTTCATGCCAAAGCCATGCAATATCTTTATCAGTTCTTTTGCTATCCTACCCATGCCCACAATGCCTGCCGTCTTGCCGTACATATCAAAGCCCATCAAGCCTTTAAGGGCAAAATTACCCTCGCGCGTGCGGTTAACGGCGCGGAAAATCTTACGATTAAGAGCCAACATCAGCGAAACAGCATACTCTGCAACGGCATGTGGCGAGTAAGCAGGCACGCGAACAACCTTTATCCTATCCTTTGCTGCCTTCAAATCTACGTTGTTAAAGCCTGCACAACGCAGTGCGATAAGCTTCACGCCATTTTTAATCAATTCGTCGATAACGGCTGCATTGCATTCTGCGTTTACGAAGATGCACACCACATCGGCACCTTTGGCCAGCGGAACGGTTTTAAGATTGAGATGTTCTTGATAATAACGGATGTCGAAACCATAATCGGCGTTCGTCTTGTTGAATGATACTTCATCGTATGATTTGGCGTCGAAGAATGCTACTTTAATCATAAAGTTGTGATTTTTTTGAATGTTACTAACTACGTTTGCTTGGCCTCATGCGGTGCGTTTATGCATACCGCCACTGGGCGAAAACCGCTCTTGCGACTCGTCTTTGGTTATCCTGTCATGGCCAAACATCATTCTTACAGTCTGCAAAGTAAACACTTTTTTCCGAGATAACGGCCGTTCGGGCAGACAATATATGGCAGCAAGGGCGAAGTTTGCCACTTCGCGCAGGCCATAGCCAAACAAAAACATCACCTTTATCCCAAACAAACGCCCTAAAAACGACCCTATTCCTCCTATATTTTACTAACTTTGCAAACGCAACAACATATTTAAGATGAAGCTTGTACGACCCAAAAAGCATCTTGGTCAGCATTTCTTGACCGACCTAGGCATTGCCCGACGCATTGCCGACACCGTAGACGCGTGCCCAGAACTACCCATTCTCGAAGTGGGACCAGGCATGGGCGTGCTCACCCAATATCTCGCCACCAAAGAAAGACCACTGCGCGTGGTGGAAATAGATACCGAATCGGTGGAATACCTGCATAAGAACTTCCCCCTTTTGGCAGAAAACGTGTTGGGCGAAGACTTCCTGCGCATGGATCTCGACGGTGTTTTCTCGGGCCAACCCTTTGTGCTGACGGGTAATTACCCTTACGATATCTCCTCTCAGATATTCTTTAAGATGCTCGACAATAAACACCTCATCCCCTGTTGCACAGGGATGATACAGCGCGAAGTGGCCTTGCGCATCGCTTCGCAGCCTGGAACCAAGGCCTATGGCATTCTTTCGGTGCTTATTCAGGCGTGGTACGATGTGGAATACCTCTTTACCGTAGACGAAAACGTGTTTAATCCACCGCCCAAAGTGAAGAGCGCGGTTATCCGCATGACACGAAACAAAGTAGAAAATCTTGGTTGCGACGAGACACTGTTTAAGCGCGTGGTGAAAACGGTGTTTAATCAGCGACGCAAGATGTTACGTGTTAGCCTTCGTCAGCTATTTGCAGGCATGCCCGCTTCTGCCGAATTTTATGCGCAAGAGATGTTCACACGCCGCCCCGAACAGCTTTCGGTGGCCGAGTTTGTGCTGCTAACCAACATGGTAGAACAAGAAATGAACGCCCATAAACAATGAATAAGGAAACCACATACACCGCCCTTTTGCCGCAGATAGCCGCTCTCATTAAGGGTGAGAGCAACGAAACCAGCGTGCTGGCCAATGTTGCAGCCGCCTTGCACCAAGCTTTCGAGCCGTTCTTTTGGACGGGTTTCTACCTGCTTCACCCTGATGGCATGTTGCGTTTAGGCCCTTTTCAAGGTCCGCCAGCCTGCTATGCCATCGCCATTGGTAAGGGCGTGTGTGGCCAGGCGTTTGAGATGGGGCGCACCTTGGTTGTTCCCGACGTGGAACAATTCCCTGGACACATCGCTTGCAGCGCCCTTTCGCGGTCGGAAATCGTAGTGCCCGTATTCGCTAAGTCGGGCAAACCCGTTGCCGTTCTCGACATCGACAGCAAACAACTTGCTGCTTTCGACGATACCGACAAGCATTATTTGGAGCAAGTGGCACAGTTGCTCACCGACACGCTGTACTAAACAGCACATCGCCTACTCTCCACCCACTCTCCCTCTCATGTACACCTATTATTATATACACATACACGAGGGAATAGAAACTAACCACAAGCAGAAGTGTTGAACAACTATCCACGGGTTTAGAAGGCATCATCAGCCTCTTAAACACACCATACTTTGATTCTTTGTATGAGAAAATAAGATATAATAACTGGTTGACTTATATGAAAAGAAAATACTTCTTTATACTCTCGCCATTGCTCTGCCTATTCCTCACTGCATGTTCTGCCATATTGAGCACTTGGTATTACACCTCGGAATCTGAAGATTGGAAAAGGGTAGAACCCTTTTATGGGGTCGGAGTAGCATACCGTTATGAAACGATTCCCGACACAATCACCCTTGTTATGAGGGAACCAGACACGTTTCCTGTGATTATAGGACCGATATTTTTTCCTGTTGTTTTCCCTACATGTCTTGGATTCTGGGCGAAAGAAGAACCAAAATCCACAGTAGATGCCACGTTCAACACGTGCCAGCCCTTTACGCTTTATCCGCAAACCATTCGTTTTATAGACAACAAAGGGCAGGCAATGACTCCCACTATGATAGAATGTTTAAATGTGGAAGATGAACGAATTGCGTCTAAACTAGACTCTACTGCCATTGAACAAGGAATAAATATAAGTAAAACAATAAAGATACGTTGGCATTTTAAAGACAAACAAGCAAAAGTTAAGGGCTTTAGTGTTCTTATGGATGTTCCACTTACCAACGAGAAAGATGGTAAACCGCTGTCTATTAAGTTTAGGCGCAGAACATATTACCAATACGTACCATTGCTTGTTCATTGATTTAATATTCAGATTTAAACCACTATAAAATACCTAAATCATAACATCTTCGCATACAAAACACCCACACCTACATCACATTTTACCCCTGTCTTGAGGTTTTTCTCTTTTTTTATTCCTATCTTTGCATCAAAGGCGCCCCTGCATCCTGTGTACAAACGGAGAATAAGTGGGTAGTCCAAGACTAACATATCAGTAAATAAAGAATTATGAGAAAGGTAACATCTAGATTGTTATTCGGAATAGCCGCCGTGGCTTTCACGGCAACACTCATGAGCGCAAGTCGCAACGACGGCGTTATAACCAAAGAAAACGGAATGACCGTTATTAACACCACCGAACTTACACGCGACGTTAAAGGATTCAAAGGCGGAACACCCGTGAAGATTTTCATCAAGAAAGACAAGATCGTAAAGGTGGAAGCACTGCCCAATCGCGAAACGCCCAAGTTCTTCGAGATGGTGAAACCCATGCTGAAATATTGGGAAGGAAAGAAGGTTAGCAAAGCCATTAAGAACGAGCCTGATGCCGTTACGGGCGCCACATACTCGTCGGACGCCATCATGAAGAACGTGCAAATAGGCTTGGAATACTATAACGCCCATAAATAAGCTAGTTTTACATCACCCCAAAAGATAAAAGCCAGCGACCCACAACATGGGGCAGAGCCACAACATGGGGCATCAAACCGATGGTTTTACTGAACATACTAAGAGGAATACGGCATATATTGCCACGCTCTTAAACCCTACAATCTGCGGGCGAGCATATAGGCCACCGCCCCAACACTCGCCCGCAGGTTTTCGCACTACCATCCACCTAGACCACTACAACCACCCTAAACAGTCGCCCTTATGAATATTGATGGTATTTTTTCGTATCCTAAACAGCGTCTTTGCTCCTTACAGCAAGGCAAAAGTAAAGCTACATCGCGCATTCGGCTTGTAGCATGCGTGCTTGCGGCATGCCTCTCGACCTTTATTTGCCCTGAAAGCGCTTGTGCGCAAGTAAGCCAAGGCACTCCCAAAAACATGTCGCCCATACATCCCGACAGTTTAATTGGCGACCATGCACTGATACACATCCAACGTAAAACAGGTGGCTTTGGCGACAAAGGCCTCGTTTTTAACCCACTTGACGCAATTAACGGTCGTCTGCCAGGCGTAAATGTGTCGCGTGGAGGCGACCAACGGCAGGCCATGCTCACAAGTGTACGTGTACGTGGAACGACATCGCTCACTGGCGGTAACGATCCCCTCGTGGTTATCGATGGTGTTTCGAGCGACCTCGCCACACTTTCCACAGTATTTCCATCCGATATTCTTTCGTTCAAAGTTCTGAAAAACGCCTCCGAAACAGCCCAATATGGCTCGCGTGGAGCATCGGGCGTCATCCTCGTAACCACTGCCAAGGGTGCGCGCGGTAAGTTCAGCATCTCTTACGATGGCAATGTGGGCTTCGAGACGGTATATAAGAACCTCAAAATGCTGAGTGGACGCGATTACGTAGCTACGGCAAAGGGCCTCGGACTGAGCGTTAACGATGGTGGCGAAGACAACGATTACCTACACGCCATCACGCGAACGGGATTTATACAGAACCATCACCTGGCCTTTTCGGGTGGTACCGACCAAAGCAATTATCGCGCATCGATGAGCGTTATGGACCATCAGATGGTGGTTCGAACCAATAGCTACCGCAACTTCACGGCCAAATTCGACCTGATGCAAAAAGCATTCGACGACTGGCTCACGGTCAATTTCGGCCTTTTCGGTTCTTCGTTATCCAACAAAAAGATTTTCGACACGCAGAAACTATTCTATTCTGCCGCCTCGCAAAACCCCACTTTCTCTACCCGCCAGAATGCTTCGGGAGGTTGGGATCTCAATACCCTGGCCTCACAGATTGCCCACCCCATGGCGCTTTTACGTCAAAAAGACCACGATCGTGGCTTTAACTTCAACACACACCTATCTTTCGACTTTGCCATTGCTAAGGGTCTTACGGCTCGTCTCTTTGGTTCGTACTCGTTTACGACGCTCGAAAACGCGCTCTTTCAGCCCACTTGGACCGAGGCGCAAGGCAAAATGTATCGTCGCGAGAACAAGAACGAAGACCTGCTGGGTAGCGTACAGCTGAATTACAACAACACTTGGGGCGCACATAAGCTAGAACTGACGGGTACGGCAGAATATCAGAACAACCGCAAACAGTTTTTCTTCACCACCGTGAAGGGACTTGTGAGCAACGATTTTGGCTACGACAACCTCATGGCTGGTAACATCCACCCCCACGACGGCACAGGAAGTGGCTACGAATCACCCAAATTAACCTCGTTCATGGGTAACCTTTCGTACACGCTTTTAGGTCGTTACGCCCTTTCGCTCTCGCTTCGCGCCGACGGTTCGACGCTTGTTGGCAAGAACAACACATGGGGTTACTTCCCCTCAACAGGCTTAGAGTGGAACATGAAGGAAGAAAATTGGTTGAAAGGGGTGCTTTGGCTCGACCAACTTAAACTGCAAACCAGCGTTGGACGCTCGGGAAACCTTGGCGGAATAATGGCTTATTATGCGCTTCAAACGTTGATGCCCAACGGCATAGTGCCCCATTATGGCATCCCCACAGTTACCTTGGGACAACTGCGCAATGTCAATCCCGACCTGAAATGGGAAACCCGTACATCGTTTAATGTGGGCTTAGAGGCAGGTTTTTTAAAGAATCGCATACACCTTTACGCCGAATATTACTACTCGAAAACCACCGACATGCTCTATAACTACGACGTTAGCGTACCGCCTTTTGCATATAACAAGTTGTTGGCCAATATCGGCAGCATGAGCAACAGCGGTTTCGAGTGCGGTCTGGGCGTAGATATCATCCGCAAAAAAGACATGGAACTGAGCGTGAACATGAACCTCTCGTTCCAGAAAAACAAGTTGCTGTCGCTCAGCGGAACGTATGACGGCGAGCATTTGTCATCACCCGACATCACACCCATTGGCGGACTGAATGGTGCGGGCATGCACGGCGGACACAATTTTATTACCTATCAGATAGTGGGACAGCCTCTCGGCGTGTTCTATCTGCCCCATTGCACGGGTCTGAAGCAGAACGCTGACGGCTCGTATAGCTATACCTGCGCCGACCTAGACAACAACGGACGCATCAATTTGGAAGATGGTGGCGACCGTAGAGTGGCTGGACAGGCCGTGCCAAAGGCTACACTGGGTTCGAACATTAGTTTCCGCTATCGCCAATGGGATGTAACCATGCAGCTAAACGGTGCCTTCGGGCATAAGATATACAACGGCACGTCGCTCACCTACATGAACATGGCCAGCTTTCCCGACTATAACGTGTTGCGCGAAGCACCTCAACAGAACATCAAAGACCAAACCGCCACCGACTACTGGCTGGAAAGGGGCGACTATCTGAACATCGACTACCTCACCATCGGCTGTAACCTACCCGTTCGTTCACGGTTCGTGAGCGCGCTGCGCCTATCGCTTAGCGTCAACAACCTTGCCACCATCACGGGTTACAGTGGTTTAACGCCCATCATCAACAGTTATGTGGTGAACAATACGCTTGGCATCGACGACAAGCGTTCGTATCCTCCGTATCGCTCTTTCTCGTTAGGGCTTAGCGTTCAATTCTAACATCTCACACTAAACAACGTCCATCATGAAACCCAAGTCGCACATCATACACCTTGTCCTCGTAGCCATTACGCTGCTGGGCATGTTCGGAAGCTGTCTCGAAGACGAAGCGCGCGACCGCATTTCGGAAGACCAAGCCATCACGTCGCCCACTTCTTTGTGGATAAACAGCATTGGAACGCTGTATAACTGCATTGGTTCGGCCGAAGAAGGAAAGGGACTTCAAGGCACATACCGTGGCATATACGACTATAGTACCTTTACAACCGACGAGGCCATAGTGCCCATTAGGGGTGGCGACTGGTACGATGGCGGCTTTTGGAAACGGCTGTACACCCACGAATGGAATGCCAACGACCAAGAGCTTTACAACCTATGGAGCTATCTTTTCCAATCGGTGGTGCGCTGCAACGATGCCATCGCCCTTATTGACAAGCATAAACACCTGCTCACTCAAGCCCAATTGAAAGCCTACGACGCCGAAGCAAGAGCCATCAGGGCCATGTATTACTATTACTTGGTAGACCTCTTTGGCAACGTTCCACTGTTAGAGCGCAACCACACGTCGGTTGCAGAAGTCTCCAACACTCGCCGCAGCCAGATATTTTACTTTGCTTTCATAGAACTACAACAGGTTGCACCCTATCTGGCAGATGTCCATTCCAACCTACAAGGAGAGTATTATGGTAGGCTAACACGTCCTGTGGCCTACTTCCTACTAGCCAAACTGGCCTTAAACGCCGAGGTTTTTCTCTGCGACAACCCCGTTCGCCACGCCCGCAAGCAAGGTAAAGACATTATTTTCCCCGTCGATGGCGAACAACTTAACGCCTGGCAAACCACCATTCGCTATTGCGAAAAACTGCAAGCGGCAGGCTATACGCTCGAAAACAACTACACCGACAACTTCAAGGTGCATAACGAAACGTCGCGCGAAAACATCTTCACCATCCCGATGGACAAGAATCTCTACCCCAACCAATACCAATATCTCTTTCGTTCGCGGCACTATAACCACGGCAAAGCATTGGGTATGGGGGCGGAAAACGGAGCCTGCGCAACGATTTCCACCGTTCGCGCCTTCGGATATGGCACTACGGGAAAGCTAGACACACGCTTTAAACAGAACTTTTACGCAGATACCGTGCTGGTAGATGGCGATACCGTCCGGCTAGATAATGGTCAACCGCTGGTGTATAAGCCGCTAGCCGTAGCCGTAGACCTCACTTCCTCGCCCTATATAAAGACTGCGGGCGCACGTATGGCCAAATATGAGATAGACCGAAAAGCCTTTTTAGACGGTAAACTGCAAGATAACGACATCGTGCTCTATCGTTATGCCGACGTGTTGCTGATGTTGGCCGAGGCCAAAGTGCGTAACGGACAAAGCGGGCAGGCCGAATTAGACGCTGTCCGCAAACGTTCTGGCATGCCTACACGCACCGCTTCGCTGGCAAACATTTTGGAAGAGCGCCTACTGGAACTAATGTGGGAAGGCTGGCGACGACAAGATCTCATACGGTTTGGTCGTTTTACGCATAGCTACGACCTACGTCAGGCCCTCGAAAAAGAAGATACGGGATACACAACACTCTTCCCCATACCCAACAGGGCCATCGAATCGAACAAAAACTTGCGACCCAACAGCGAGTTCTAAGCGTGTGCATGCCCCAAGAAAATTGTTCATATCGCGCCCCGCACATGGTTCGGGGGAAATAGCCTATTGTTCGTTTGCGCGTCATTCTTGGTCAAATTAACACCAAAAATGACGTTGTTACCCCCTGCAAGCATGCAATCTACATATTTTAAGTTATTAAATGTTTGGATGCACACAATTATTTTGTCATATCGTTAGAAATATATAAATTTGCAAATATAATCAAATCCGTATATAAGCGATTGACTTTATGAACAAGAAATTTTTGATACCCACCATCATCGTGGTACTAATCTTGGCCGGCGCAACGGCCTATCTCTTCATTAACTTGAATAAACAGAAGGAAGAAAACGCAGCTATTAAGGAGCTGGCAGAGATTGACAAGAAAGAGATGGAGAACGAGTATCAGCAATTTGCTCAGCAATACAGCGAGATGAAGACGCAAATCAACAACGATTCTATCGTTGCGCAACTCACCGCTGAACAAGAAAAGACTCAAAAATTGCTTGACGAGCTGCGCCGAGTAAAGAGCACCGACGCTCGCGAAATTACCCGTTTGAAGAAGGAACTGGCAACTGTGAGGGCGGTAATTCGCAGTTACGTGATGGAGATAGACTCGCTCAACAGGGTGAACGCCAGTCTTACGCAAGAGAATACACGCGTGAAAGGACAATACGAAGCTGCCACCCGACAAATAGAAGGATTGAGTACGGAGAAGCGTTCATTATCTGAGAAGGTGGCCATAGCCGCTCAACTCGATGCAACGGGTATCTCGCTCGTGGCTAAGAACAAGCGCGGCAAGTCTACCGACCAAATAGAAAAGGCCACAACGCTACAAGTAAGCTTCAACATTACACGCAACGTTACGGCCGCCAGTGGCGTTAAAGACATCTATGTGCGTATCATGTCGCCCACAGGCAACCTGCTCAACGGTGCTGGTTCGTTCAGTTACGAAAACCGTACGCTACAATATTCGATGAAGCGCAGTGTGGAATACAACGGCGAAGAAACGCCCGTTAGTCTCTTTTGGAACGTGTCGCAAGCCCTTGTGGCTGGCACTTATCAAGTGAGTATCTTTGCAGATGGCAACATGATTGGCTCGCGCAGTTTCGCATTTAAATAACATATAGAAGCTGCCGACTCACGCTCAGGGGCTCGCAAACGCGTGCCATACCCTTTATCCCTTAACTTAACCATGCAAAAAAAGCGGCGACTAAAACTTAAACTGTTTATTGGCGGAACGATACTTATCGCTCTGGCGGCAGCCGTTGCCATAGCTGCCAATAGGATGATGCCCCCCAAAGCCCAGCTTATTGAAGGGCAAGTAGAGGTTTTGCAGTATTGCGTGCAGGTGCAACAGAAGGGAAAAGTGCTCGAAATAAGGGTGAAAGAGGGCGACTATGTGGAAGTGGGCGACACGCTGGCGCTATATCGAACCGACGAGACTCCTATGCCCGAAGACCCCACACTTGAAGTGTTGGCAACCACATTACACCCTTACCGCACAGGGAACAAAACCGTTGACCGCGCTTACGGACGATGGCAGCAAGCCAAGTTGGCCGAAGAACAAGCCGTGAGAATTTACAACGACGTGCAACAGAAGTTCTTAGACGGGAAGGCACCTGCAAGCTTACGCGACAATATTTTTACCGCATACAAGGCCTTACAGGCGCAAACGTTATCGAACAAGGCCGACTACGACAAGGCTTTGCATAACTTCAAGTCCGAGAAATCCAACTATAAAGGTCCGCAAATCATCGCCATCGTAACCAAGGTAGAAGGCGAAGTGAGCGAGATTAACGCAAAACGGGGCGAACAACTATCGGTTAGCAACACCCTGATGAACATCGCCTTGCTCGACAACCTGTGGGGAACTATCGCCGTGAACCGCAAAGAAAAGCAACAGTTTAACGAGGGCGATACCATCCAAGTGTACTGCAAGCCTTTCAACATGTTCATCCGCATGCGCGTGTCGGGTTTCAAAGCCAACTTCGATTTCTTAAATTCCGATAACTACAGGCAAGGTAACGAAAGCTCGCAAACATGGGAAATGCAATTGCGCCCAGTATATAAGGTAGAAGGTTTGCGCCCTGGCATGCAACTATCCGTAGCGTTAAAGCCCGAAGAAAAGGCGTAATACTGCGACAGAAACCGACAGAACAAACTCCGGAAGACAAGTTGCCCCAACCTAACTCATCAAGCAACTGTCACCATGAACCGTTTACCAGCCCTCTCATTCCTCACACTTTTAATGCTCGCCGCTTTTATTTATGTTGCGCACCTGTAGGGAATTGGTAGCCAAACAATAGCCTCAACGCCATCACTCACCACACAACAACAATTAAACAATATATATAAGGAGTGAAAAACGGGAACCAAACAATATAATAAGGAGCAACACCCATGGGCGAAATATACAGCCCCACTCTTCCCATTACAGCCCCATAGCATAGCCACACCAGGCTAGCCAACAGCCATCCTTCACCCCGCAGCAAGTAAACAACAGCTATAAGGAAAGCCGATGTGGCTAACACTGCACCCTACCCGCTAAAACATGTCACCTTATCGAAGTTTGTAAGACAATACTTTTTATGATAAATCGCCATGTTTTCTTATATCGTTTCGTGTAACGAAAGTGGCATAAAGTTTGTTCGTAAAGCAATAAAGAAGGAATTAAAGAGTTATGTAGTTAGGGAGTTAAGCCAACAACCGATGAGCAGCGTGACAGATGTCACTATCAGTTTGTTAACTAGTCAGCTTGTCAACAGGCTTATCTGCCAACTTGTCAACTCCCAGAAACAAAGCATATCACTCTTCTCTCCCCTTGGAAAGGGGGCGAGGGATGAGTCCGATAGCTAACAATTAAATATTCACCATATTTTAACCAAGCAACATTATGTTAAAGAAGAAAATCGAAGATGCGCTCAACGCGCAAATCAACGCCGAGATGTGGTCGGCCTATCTATATCTTTCCATGGCAGCCTATTGCCACGCACAGGGTCAACCGGGCATGGGAAAATGGTTCGAAGTGCAGTTCAAGGAAGAGCAAGACCACGCCAAGATACTTTTCAACTACGTTATTTCGCGTAACGGCAAGGTAGACCTTCGCCCCATCGAAGCCGTTCCCACCGAGTGGAATAGCATTCTCAACGTGTTCGAAAGCTCGTTGCGCCACGAACAAAGCATCACCGAGAGCATCAACAAACTTTTCGCCCTCACCTCCGAAGAGAATGATTATGCCACACAAAGCATGCTGCAATGGTTCATCGACGAGCAGGTGGAAGAAGAAGAGAACGTGCAAACCATCATCGACAATCTTAAAATGATTAAGGATAACGGTTATGGCATTTATATGATAGACAAAGAACTGGGCCAGAGAAGCTACAACCCCGCCAGTCCGTTGGCATAAACGCCACCCGTGGGTTTGTAGTCTAACGATTGGCATACGTGCTGCATTCGTCGTTCGTTTTGCACGCCTCAGCCATTCCTTTCTCCCACATAACCGCTCAAAACATATTTTCTATTCAAGCCTCACGTATGCACATCACAAACATACGTGGGGCTTTTTCGTTGGTAAAAGCAAGCAAACGCTTTACGTGAGATCATGTTGTTCGGGATAAAATACCATTGGTTTTGAACTAAGCCAGATGCAACAGGCATCCAACGAACCAACCGCTACGCGGTAGTTAGCACAACATCGCTCACATGTACATAAGCTATTATGCGTTGTTTACTTATCTCGAACAGACGTTAAGATCAGCGTTCGAGAAACGAGTGATAAGGGTTTAAAACATCCTTTATGATGAAAGGATTTATTTTATACCAACTGGAACCCTGTTCCACATAAGCCGGAACAAGGTTCCAATTAAGCTGGAACACTGTTCCAACTTATGTGGAACAGCAGTACATTTAAGATGGAACACACCAAGGCACGAAAAAGCATATTGCGAACGTTGGTAAATGATGCCCCAACAACTATGCCTTTTGATTTATTAAAAAGAGGAAAACATAGCCTTTAATAGGCTGCCTATCGCTTTTCTTCCCGCTATATAGCCATGCGGAAAAGCTCGGCTGGGTTCGTTTTATCGTCCCTTTATCTGAGCGATGATGTCAAGACACTCACGACATTTATTGGTAATGTCTTGCCATTGACCAGCTGCGACCACCTGCTTTGGGAATAGCTGCGAACCCATACCCACACAATAAGCGCCCGCAGCAAACCAAGCTTCAAGGCTTTGCTGTGTAGGGGCAACACCGCCAGTGACCATTACCTTCGCCCAAGGCATTGGCGCCATTACGTTTTTTACGAAAGCAGGGCCATAAACATCGCCAGGGAAAACCTTGGTAAGGTCTGCCCCCAATTCTTGCGCTTTGCCAATCTCGCTTGCCGTGCCACATCCTGGGCAATAAGGTACAAGACGGCGATTGCACACAGGTGCCACATCGGGATTGAACAACGGACCCACGATGAAGCAGGCACCAAGTTGAATGTACAGTGCAGCTGTTGCAGGGTCTACCACCGTACCAACTCCAAGAGCCAGTTCGGGACATTCCTTGTCGGCCCATTTTACTAGTTCGCCAAATACTTCGTGAGCAAAATCGCCACGGTTGGTAAACTCAAAAACCCTTACGCCACCTTCATAGCAAGCCTTCACCACCTGTTTGGCGGTTTCAAGGTTGGCATGATAATACACAGGCACCATGCCCGTGGCGGCTATCTTCTGGAATACTGCAATCTTATCAAATTTTGCCATCGTATATAAAGTTTATCTTTGTACCCTACCACTTGCATTACCTTGCACCAGACTTTCCACTTCGTCGGCCGACATCAGGTTGAAATCGCCATACACCGTATGCTTCAGGGCCGATGCCGCAACAGCAAACTCCAAGGCTTCACCCTGTGTTGGCTTCGTAAGAAGTCCATGAATAAGTCCCGCCGCAAAGCTATCGCCACCGCCTACTCGGTCTATGATGGGGTTGATGTCGTAACGACGACTCTCATAAAACTCCTTACCATTATATATAAGTGCTTTCCAGCCGTTGTGAGTTGCACTAAACGACTCGCGAAGGGTAGAAACAACATACTTAAACCCAAACTCGCGTGCCATCAACTCAAAAATGCGGTGATAGCCTTCAGCATCGGTTCTGCCCCCTTCAACGTCTGCATCGGGTTTAAAACCAAGGCACAGCTGGGCGTCTTCTTCATTTCCGATGCAAACATCTACATATTGCATCAATGGGCGCATCACCGAAATGGCCTTCTCGGAAGTCCAAAGCTTCTTTCGGAAATTAAGGTCTACGCTCACCGTAACGCCGTTTCGGCGGGCAGCTTCGCAAGCGCGCTTCACCATTTGGGCAGCATTATCGCTTAATGCAGGCGTTATGCCACTCCAATGAAACCATTGCGCCCCTTTCATTATCGCATCAAAATCGAACTCATCGGGCGTTGCTTCGGCAATGGCAGAATGTGCGCGGTCGTAAATTACTTTACTGGGGCGCATCGACGCACCAGTTTCCGCATAATAAAGACCCACCCTATCGCCACCACGAACGATGTATTGCGTATCCACTCCGTAGCTGCGCAGGGCGTTAACGGCAATCTGCCCAATCTCGTGCTTTGGCAATTTACTTACAAAACAAGCCTCATGGCCGTAGTTGGAAAGGCTAACTGCAACGTTAGCTTCCCCTCCACCGGGGACGATACAAAAATGATTGGCCTGCACAAAGCGGGCATTACCTTCGGTAGACAGGCGAAGCATAATCTCGCCTAGCGTTATAATCTTAGACATGGTTTGTTATATTGGTTTATTGTTCGTATGGACAAAGGTAATGATTTTTATATGTTTGCGCACACAAAAATTACTCAGAATAGGTAAATTATCGTAATTTAAGCGATTAATGCACATTATTTGTTGACAAGAGGCTATGAAAACCCAAAAAAAGGGCTAAATTTGCAACTGACCATTAAACAACCATAAAACCTAAATGTTCCGTTAAACATTAAACCATATATAATCAGTATGAACGTATTTAGTTACATCATCCAATTGGGTGCATCGGTAATGATGCCAGTAATTTTTACCATCATTGGCCTGTGCATTGGGATGAAATTTGGCAAAGCCTTAAAATCAGGCTTGTTTGTTGGTGTCGGTTTCGTTGGCCTTGGTATCGTAACGGCCCTGCTTACCGACAACTTTAAAGACCCACTGAAAGCCATCGAGAGCCTTTTCAATCTTAACCTCAGCGTGTTCGATATGGGTTGGCCCGCTGCTGCCTCTGTTGCTTACAACACGGCAGTGGGTGCATTAATCATCCCTATTTGTCTTGGCATCAACTTTTTGATGGTTATTACCAAGACAACGCGCACGGTTAACATCGACTTATGGAACTATTGGCATTTCGCCTTTATAGGTGCGGTGGCATATTTTGTGTTCGACCAGAGTTTGGCGTGGGGTTATTTCGCGGCCATTATCTGTTATGTGATAACCCTCGTGATGGCCGACCTTACGGCAGAAAAGTTCCAGAAGTTTTATAATCTCCCTGGCATATCCGTGCCGCAACCCTTCTGCCAGAGCTTCACACCTTTCGCCATCGCCATCGGATGGTTGCTCGATAAGATACCAGGATTTAACAAACTCAATGTCGACGCCGAGGGATTGAAGAAGAAGTTTGGTGTTCTGGGCGAGCCGTTGGTGCTAGGTGTTATCGTGGGTTGCATCATTGGCATCGTGGCCAAATGCAATGTGAAGGGCGTTTTGTCGTTGGGCGTAACCATGGGAGCCGTAATGGAACTCATTCCACGCATCACCAAGCTGTTTATCGACGGACTAATGCCCATCTCCGACAGAACCAAGGAAGTGGTAGACCGCAAGTTCAAGGGCAAGAAGGTGCACATTGGCATGTCGCCCGCACTTGTTATAGGTCACCCCACAGCATTAGTTTGCACCTTGTTTCTTATCCCCACATACATCATCACAGCCGTTTTGTTGCCCGGTAACGAATTCTTGCCGTTGGCTTCGCTAGCTGGCATGTTCTACCTTTTCCCCATGATGCTACCCTACACCAAGGGAAATGTCGTTAAAACCTACATTGTAGGTATCGTTGCGCTTGTGGTAGGCCTTTGGTTTGTCACCAATATGGCCCCCGACTTCACCAAGGCAGCCACCGCCGTTTATGCACAAACGCAAGACAAGGCTGCTCATGTGCCCGATGGTTTTATGGCAGGCAGCATGGACTTTGCCAGCTCGCTCATCGGATATGCCATATATGCACTCACCAAATACGCTAAGTTTTTCGGTGCGGCAACGCTTCTAGCCATTGCCTTCGTGCTGATGCTGATTAACAGGAAACGTATCGTTGCAGACGAAAGGGCATCTAATGCCACCAACTAACAAACCCTATTAGATATCGTATATAAACAATTAAACAAAGATATAATGAAAAAGACATTTGTGATTGCCACTTTATGTGCCTTTTTTGTAGGGGCGAAAGCCCAGTGTGGATGGACTGGCTACGAGGTGAAAGCCGAAAACAACTACACCAATTACAACGTGCGCTATGCCTCGAACCCTAAAGACGCACGCCACTACGACACCAAACGTATGCGTGGCGAGTATCTAATAGAAAAGGTTTTCGCACCAGGTGAGGTCAATTGGACCTATACGCTGTTCGACCGATTCCTTATTGGCGGTGCTCAACCTACCACCACGCCACTTAAACTCACGTCGATTGCTCCGCTTTACGTAGACGAGAGCAAGGGCGACAACGGCCGAAACCTGCTCGATAACCGCGAACTAGGTATCATAAACGTTGGTGGCGAGGGTACGGTTACGATAGACGGAAAGAGCTACAACCTAGCCTTTCAAGAGGCCCTATACGTTGGCAAGGGTGCAAAAAACATCACCATGGCGAGCAAAAACGCTGCCCAACCAGCCAAATTTTACATGAACTCGGCTTGTGCTCATCAGACTTTCCCCACAAAAAAGGTAAGTTTGAAAGACGCCAACAACATCAAGGCCGGTAGCATGGCAGAGAGCAACGACCGCGTTATACACCAAATGATTATCGATGGTGTTGCAGGCGTGCGCACTTGTCAGCTGCAAATGGGCATCACCGAGCTAAATGTGGGCTCGGTTTGGAACACTATGCCCGCCCATACACACCTTCGTCGCATGGAAGCTTACTTCTATTATAAGGTGCCACAAGGCCAAAAGGTGTGCCATCTGATGGGCGAACCGCAAGAAACGCGCAACATTTGGCTGAACAACGAGCAGGCTGTGATAAGTCCCGAATGGAGCATTCACTGCGCAGCTGGTACCAGCAACTACACCTTTATTTGGGGAATGGCGGGCGAAAACCTCGTTTATAAGGATATGCAAGTAACCAAAATCCCCGACTTAAAGTAAGCTTAGCAACCCATAAACGCAACAACTCAATAATTCATAAACTCAATAACTCATAAACTTAGAACCTCAAATAATGATTAACTTCTCTCTTGAGGGCAAAGTGGCCCTCGTTACAGGCGGTGCCTATGGCATAGGTTTCGCCATCACACAAGCCCTCGCCGAGGCTGGGGCACGTGTCGCATTCAACTGCCGCAGTGAGCAAAACCTTGCCAAAGCCCTAGCCGACTACAAGGAAAAGGGCATCGATGCCAAGGGCTACATTGCCGACGTAACCGACGAAAAGCAAGTGCAGCAATTAGTAGCCAACGTAGAACGCGACCTCGGAACAATCGACATATTGGTTAACAACGCTGGAATTATCAAGCGTATACCGATGCTCGAGATGAGCGTAGAGGATTTCCGACAGGTGGTAGACACCGATCTCAACGCGCCTTTCATTGTTGCCAAGGCCGTAATACCCGGCATGAAGAAGAAGGGACATGGCAAAATCATCAACATCTGTTCAATGATGAGCGAGCTAGGTCGTGAAACCGTATCGGCATACGCTGCTGCCAAAGGTGGCCTGAAGATGCTTACCCGAAACATCTGCTCAGAATTTGGCGGATGCAACATACAATGCAACGGCATCGGTCCTGGCTACATCGCCACGCCTCAAACAGCTCCGCTGCGCGAACTGCAACCCGATGGCAGCCGTCATCCTTTCGACCAGTTCATCCTTTCCAAGACTCCTGCCGGACGTTGGGGCACTCCCGAAGACCTCATGGGACCTGCCGTGTTCCTCGCCAGCAATGCCAGCGACTTCGTTAACGGCCACATCCTCTACGTAGATGGCGGCATCTTGGCATACATTGGCAAGCAGCCTTAACCAGATTCGCATATATAATAAGGAGAAGATAGCCGTGATGAGATTGCCTTAGCCTCGTTAGTTGCCCTCATGCAGACGCAGGCAACAACGCGATGAGCAAGGGCGGGAGCACCTGTTCCTAACCGCATCCACGGCTATCTTTATTTCCACATAAGCCACAATAGCGCAAACACGACCTTCGCACTCACTAGCGACGGCCTTAACCGCTACGACTTCAACACAAGCGCTAGACAAAACCACCAAGCAACGCTGCCTTTCAAGGCCAACAAAGACCAACCCTAGCCCCACATTAAGGTGTGGAAAGGCATGCACCCTTCCAAAAACCACATTTGGAAAGACGATATTCAAACTAACGACAAATGGTGATATGAGAACCATCAAACTTTTAATGCCCCTCTTATGGCTTACCCTTTGTGCCACGAACACAAGTGCACAAACCGACAAACAGCAACTGGAGAAGGTGGAAAACACCATCTCGCTGGTTAACGACTATTGGCAAAGCCACAACAACTACGCCACATCCGCCTTCTGGAACTGGGCTGCATACCACACGGGCAACATCGAAGCCTACAAGCTTTTCACCCATGACATAGCCACAACAGCATCTAAACAAAAGGCTAACACATGGCTCAAGTTCTCTGAAAACTGGGCCGAGCACAACAAATGGAGCGGTGCAACAGAGAAAGACAAGAGCAAATGGCTATATAACAAATATAGCAACGGACAAGAATACGTACTTTTCGGCGACTGGCAGATTTGCTTTCAAACCTACATAGACCTTTATAACATCAAGCCCAACGCCAAACGGGTTGCCCGAGCAAAAGAAGTGATGAACTACGTGGCCGACTCTAAGGCCACCGATTATTGGTGGTGGGCCGATGCCTTGTACATGGTGATGCCCACAATGACCAAAATGTACCAGCTAACCGCACAACAAAAGCATCTCGATAAGCTCTACGCCAACATCTGTTATACAGATAGCGTCATGCTCGATGCCCAAACAGGCATTTACTTTCGCGATGGTCGATACGTCTTCCCCAAACATAAGGCAGCCAATGGAGGCAAAGATTTCTGGGCGCGAGGCAACGGATGGGTACTCGCAGCACTGGCAAAGACGTTGCAAGACATGCCTAAAACCTACAAGCACTACCAGTTCTTCGTAAACAAATACCAACGTTTGGCACAGGCTGTGGCAGCATGCCAACAACCCGAAGGCTATTGGACGCGCTCCATGCTCGATAAAGACATGGCCCCAGGACCAGAAACCAGCGGCACGGCCTTCTTCACTTACGCGCTGTTTTGGGGCATCAACAACCACCTACTCTCTGAAACCGACTATCTCCCTGTAGCTTCTAATGCCTGGACTTACCTCTCCAACACCGCCCTGCAAAGCGATGGTAAGGTGGGATATGTACAACCCATCGGCGACAGAGCCATTCCCGAGCAAACCATCAACAAAGACTCGCAAGCCGATTTCGGCGTCTGTGCCTTCCTCCTTGCTTCGTGCGAGTACTATCGTTGGCTCAAATCCAAGCTAGAAAAGACCCCAACAGCCAGCATAGCCATCAGCAATCCTTCAGCTACCACCCGACAGCAAGTGGTAGAAGTAGACGCTTCCGCCGTACGGAAAGCGTTAGGTATAGCCAACGATATGCCTTTTGTGGTGAAGAATGCATTGGGCCAAGAGCTTGATTTACAAATCACCTACGACAACAAATTGCTGATCGACGCCAGCGTCCTTCCCATGGGCAGCTTCACCGTTTACGCCTCCGCGGGTTGCCCCAAAGCCATGCAGAGCAAGGTTTATGGTGCCGTTTACAAGATGCGAAAAGACGACTTGGCATGGGAAAACGACCGTTGCGCATACCGTGCGTATGGTCCTGCCCTGCAACGCACTGGTGAAAAGTCGTTTGGTATCGACATTTGGGTGAAGAATACGCCCGCTCTTGTGCTCGACCAACGCTATAACAAGTATTACCAAAGCAAGCAAGAAGCCCAAGCCATAGACGAAAAAGGGCGAAAGACTGAAGCCCATTTCCTGCGTACGAACGGCTCTTTCCACCTCGATCATGGCGATGGAATGGATGCATATAGCGTTGGAGCAACGCTCGGTTGTGGCGCTCCTGCACTGATTGATGGCAGCCGCTTCATCCTGCCATATTGCTACACGCAACACGAAATTCTCGATAACGGCCCCCTGCGCTTCACCGTTCGTCTTGACTTTGGCACCAATGCCGACGGCATTACCGAACATAGAACAATCAGCCTAGACAAAGGAAGTCACTTTAACAAGGTAATCGTGCACTACGACGGCATGAAAACGCCAATGACTTTCTGTGCAGGTGTGGTGCTAAACGCCAACGGTAAAGAACAAGAAGGCAACGGCTGGCTAACCTATGCCGATGTTACCGACAATCCCAAAGTGCATGGTTCGGAGGTATATGTTGCCGCGCTGTTCCCACACAACAAGGTAAACATAGGCAAGTCGCCCGACCAAAAGAATGTCATTGGCATGATCGCAGACTATAAGGGTCAACCCGTTACCTACTATACAGGTGCAGCATGGAGCCGATACGACATACCTAACTTCAACTTCTGGAACACGTATGTTGCCGAATGGATGAACTATTATCAAACGCCCTTAACGGTAACGATAAGCAAGCAATAGGCATTCGGACTATTTCCGCAAACCGCCTGTCACGTGTTTTAAGGTTAATTCCACCACACCCACGTACAAAACGCATCCCAGCCTACCACCTTTTTAACACCAAAACAACAGCGTTGGGAAAACAGACATTAAGACCTAGAGCATCGTTTTATCATCTCCTGTCTCGGTAACACTTAGATGTAACCCTGTTCCATTTCATCTGGAATGCTGTTCCAGCTAAGTTGGAACCCTATTCCACATCATCTGGAACAACATTCCAGATGATGTGGAACAAGGCGTTAAGTGTAAAAACGGTGCTTTAGGCCTTATTTCTGTGTTCCCATTATCATGTCGTTCACCATTTCGATTGTCAGCGGTGAGCTACTTTTATCGTTGTTCGCCACAGTTTACCTTTGCTAACTGGCCTCACCTTTAGTTGTAAATGGACTGTGGCGAGTAGCCCTACGTTATCCCTTCATCAACACATCCTAGTATAAAACTACGACAAACACAAACCACGAGAGTATAAAAATACCAAGAAATGGTGATTGCATAAAAGTTAATTATTTATTAATTTTGCGCCCGATAATAAAATAACGGCTAGAAAAAGCCAATTTACATACTGTTTTTACTGACATTATCTACTTGACAAACAAAGGCATTTGCGGATAAATCACAACGCCATACCAACCCGCCGCAAGGGCAAATGCGCTCTGCCAGAACACATTTGCGCATATCGGGAATATAATACTTGTCGAGAAAATTCCGCCAGAAGACAAACAGAACACCCCAAAATCATGATGAGTCAAACATTCAGGACGAAACCTTTCATCGCATTTGCCACCCTTACACTTGCCGTGTGCATGCCCGCATACGCACAAGAAGCAGACAAAAGCAAAGCCATGACCGACTCTGTGCACCGCATCCGCGAAGTGGTGGTGCGCTCCAACCAAATGTTGGGTAGTAAATTCGAGGCTCGCAACCGCACAGGTTCGGCCTATTACCTATCGCCCACCGAACTGGCTAAATTTGGTTACACCGACATTAACCGCATGCTGAAGAGCGTTCCCGGTGTTAACGTGTACGAAGAAGATGGCTTTGGCCTCCGACCTAACATCAGTTTGCGCGGTACGAAAGCCGAACGAAGCGAGCGTATCTCGTTGATGGAAGATGGTGTGCTGGCTGCGCCCGCTCCATACGCTGCGCCCGCCGCCTATTATTTCCCAAACGCCGCCCGCATGTATGCCATCGAGGTGCTTAAAGGTAGCAGTCAGGTGCAATACGGACCCTTTACTACGGGTGGTGCAATCAACATGGTTTCTACGCCCATTCCCCAACGGCTGTGGGGCAAAGCACAGGTTTCGTATGGCAGTTACAACACCCTGAAATCGTATGCAGGCTTTGGCAACCGCCACAAGCACGTCGGTTACATGGTGGAATACCTGCGTTACCAGTCGAAAGGCTTTCGTCGCGACGAGCCAGACAACCGCACGGGCTTTAAGCGCAACGACCTCATAGCCAAGGTTTCGGCACAAACCGACAACGAAGAGGGAGTGAACCACCTCTTTGAACTTAAATTTGGCTTCGCCAACGAAACCTCCGACGAGACCTACGTTGGTCTTTCGCAAGCCGATTTCGCCCTACGGCCTTACTTTCGCTATGCTGGTGCACAACGCGACCAACTTACCACGCGCCATACACAATGGGTTGGCACCTACATCATTGAGAAAGCCAACAAGTGGAAGGTAACCACCAATCTCTATTACAACCGTTTCTTCCGCAATTGGTACAAGCTTAACGACGTGAGAGCAGGCTACACCAAGCCCGAAAAACGCTCTATTGCCGACGTGCTTACCGACCCCGACACCAACAAAGACTACTTCGACATCCTTACAGGCGCAAAAGACTATCTGGGCGAAGCCCTTATGATGCGCGCCAACCACCGCACATACCGCTCGCGAGGCATACAAAGCAAGGCCGAATATCGCACTATGCTCTTCGGCGGATACTTCACCGCAGAGGCTGGTTTGCGCTATCACGCCGACAGCGAAGACCGCTTCCAGCAGGATGATGCCTACTCCATGCAGCAAGGAACAATGAACCTGTTCCTCGCAGGCATGCCAGGAAGTCAGGCAAATCGTATCACCACGGCCCACGCATGGGCTGGATACGCCCTAACCAAGTGGGCCAAAGACGCCCTAACCTTAACTTTGGGTGTTCGCTATGAAGATGTTGACCTGCTAAAACGCGACTATACCGCCGCCGATCCACGTCGCACGGGTATGGTTCGCATAGAAACACCCAACCACGCACGAGCTTTCTTACCCGGATTGGGCGTTAGCTATCGCCTGCTTCCTGTGCTTTCGGCTTTCGGTGGCGTGCATAAGGGCTTCGCTCCACCCAGTGCCACCCTCTACCAAAAGGCTGAAAGCAGCGTAAACCTTGAAGCGGGGTTGCGCCTTACCACCAATAACTTGAAGGCAGAAGCCATCGGCTTTTACAACAACTACGACAACATGCTGGGCAGCGACCTTGCCGCACAAGGCGGACAAGGCACATTAGACCAGTTTAACGTGGGTAAAGCCGTGGTGAAAGGTCTTGAACTGATGTTGCATTATCAACCCCTACCCCGTCATTGGGGTGTGCAATTGCCCTTGCAATTGTCGTACACCTACACCGATACCGAGATGCGAAACACATTCAGCAGCGAGTCGTGGGGCGACGTTGTTTATGGCGACGAGATACCTTATATATATAAGCACGCCTTCAATGCCCAGCTAGGCTTTGAGCACAAACGCTTTGAGGCCAACATAGGTGTGCGTATAAACAGCGACATGCGTACCCAACCAGGACAAGGACGCATTGCCGAACGCGAGAAAATTCCCGCTCATGCCATCGTAGACGCATCGCTCAAAGGGCATATCAACCGCCATTTCACCCTCACGCTTAATGCCATCAACCTCACCAACAAGGTTTACCTCGTGTCGCGTCACCCATCCGGACTTCGCGCAGGTCACCCTCTTGGCATCTATGGAGGTGTGCTTTGGCGACTGTAACCCCCACACATACAATCCCTCTGTTTAAGCAAACAAACTTATGACTACCAATATATCAACCCCTTTGAAAAAAGTCCTTACCCTCTGCCTTGCGCTCTTGGCTTGCCTGCAAGTGACCCTAGCGCAAACCGCCAACACCATAACGGGAACGGTGAAGAACGAACAAGGCGAAACGCTAGTGGGCGCCTTGGTGCAAGCCACAGGCTCTACGGAACGCGCCGTGACCGACATCGACGGACACTTTACCCTAAATGCCAACCCAGGCCAAACGCTACAAGTGAGTTATGTGGGCATGACCACCCTGCGAACGAAGGCCCAAGCCAAGCCCATGATTATCGTGATGAAGGCCGATAGCCGAATGGTGGACGAAGTGGTGGTAACAGGTTACCAGAACATTCGTAACCGTGTGTACACTGGCGCAGCAACTTCGGTTAAGATGAACGACATCAAGCTGGAAGGTATAGCCGACCTCTCGCGCATGTTAGAAGGACGCGTGGCCGGTCTTTCCATACAAAACATATCGGGAACATTCGGTTCTGCACCACGTATTAACATCCGCGGCGGAGCCTCTATCATCGGTAACGTGCAGCCGCTGTGGGTTATCGATGGCGTGGTTTACGAAGACTTGGTACACCTTAACCTTGACCAACTGGCATCGGGGGATGCTGCCACGTTGGTGGGATCGGCTGTTGCAGGTCTTAACCCTGCCGATATAGAAGACATTCAGGTGCTGAAAGACGCCTCGGCAACCTCTGTTTACGGTGCACGAGCGCTTAACGGCGTTATCGTTGTTACCACAAAATCGGGTAAAAGAGAAACACACCTGCGCGTAAGCTACGCTACCGAGAACACCATTCGCATGAAACCGCGTTACAGCAACTTTGACTTGCTGAACTCGCAAGAAACAATGGGCCTCTATCAAGAGATGAACGACAAGGGATATTTTGGTATTCGCAATGCACTTTATGGTCGGAGGGCAGGCGTTTACCATGAGTTGTACAGAGGTCTGAGCACCATCGACCCCGCAACAGGCCAATACCAAATAGCCAATACGCCAGAGGCGCGCAACGCCTTTCTGCGTGAAAGGGAATTCGCCAACACCGATTGGTTCGACCTGCTCTTTACGCTTAACCCCACAACTAACCATTCGCTCACCTTCGCAGGTGGTGGAAAGAACGTGGCAACATACGCTTCTGTGGGCTTTTATCACGATAGCGGCTGGACCATCGCCGACAAAGTGAGCCGTCTAACGGCCAACATCAAGAGTACCTTTTATATTAATGAGAAGATGCGCGCCACGCTTTCGGCACAAGGCAACATACGTTCGCAGAAGGCTCCAGGCACTATGCCCCAACGCAAAAACCACACTTTGGGAGTGTTTGAGCGCGATTTCGACATCAATCCCTTCTCTTACGCCCTCGGCACAAGTCGCACGCTGCGCCCCTATAACGCAGACGGTAGCCTCGCTTACTATCGAAACAACTGGGCTCCGTTCAACATTCTGAACGAATATGCCAACAACAGCACCCACGTAGACGTGCTTGACTTTAAGCTACAAGCTGAAGGCAGCTACCAAATAACGGCAGACTTGGCCGTGAAACCTCTTTTTTCGGTTCGCCGTGCGAACACTGTCACCACCCACGAGGTAAACGAAGGCTCTAACGTAGTGCAGGCTTATCGTGCCAACGATAACCCCACGGTTGCACAAGAAAACATTTACCTGGTGCGCGATAAGGATAATCCGCTGCTCCAACCTAAGGTGGGGCTTACCCACGGTGGTATATTCAACCGCACGGAGACATCAATGACCAGCTTCTTAGCACGTTTAGCCCTCGATTTTGATAAGCGCATGGGGCTGCACGACCTTAAAGCGTTCGCCTTTACCGAAGTTCGCGCCGCCAATCGATCTAACCAACCCTTCCAAGGTTACGGCATACAATACGACCGCGGCAACCAAGTGTACACCAATCCACTTATTTTCGACAAGCTGACTAACGAAGGTAACAGCTACTTTGGCCTGCATAAGCGCAACGAACGCGGTGTAACTTTCTCGCTAAACGGTACCTACGGCTATGCAGGACGTTACGTTTTCAACTTCGTTCTCAACACCGAGGGCTCTAATAGTTCGGGTCGTGGCGCACGTGCACTATGGTTACCCACATGGAACGTTGGCGCCAAGTGGAACATCGACCAAGAAAAGTTTCTCAAAAACCATGCTTGGATATCGCGCTTAGCACTTCGCGCCAGTTACGGACTCACGGCCAAGATGAACGAAGAGGCCATCAACGCCAATGCCGTTTACCAAAGTGGCATCGTAAACCGCTACCATTTTAACGATCGCGAGAATAAGCTCAACATCCTGCATCTTGAAAATCGCGACCTGACATGGGAAAAAATGTACGAGTTGAACGTGGGTGTTGAACTGGGAATGTTCAACAATCGCATCAGCGCAACCCTCGACTTGTACCAGCGTAACACGTTCGACCTCATCGACCTTGTACGTACTTCGGGCGTTGGAGGCCAGTACTACAAGTACGCCAACTTTGGCGACATGCGCACAAGAGGCGTAGAACTGGGTGTGCACACCAAGAATATCGTTACCGATAGGTTCTCTTGGACGTCCAGCCTTACGCTTAGCGCCATGCATCAAGAAATCACCCGCCTGCTAAACACACCCAATGCATTCGACATGGTGGCAGGTCGTGGACGCGGAAACATCGTTGGATATCCCAAAGGTTCGCTCTTTTCGTACAACTTTCAAGGACTGGACGGCAACGGCTTGCCCACTTTCAACTTCGGCCGTTACCCTTCTAGCCAGAACGCTTACGCAAAAAACGCAGGCGCCGACTTTCTAGACACGCAGTATGCAAAGAGCTATCTCATCTACCATGGTCCCATAGAGCCGCAGGTTTTGGGCGGATTGAACAACACTTTCAAGCTAGGCGCGTGGGAGTTGTCGTTCTTTCTCACCATGCAGGCAGGCAACAAGATCAGGCTCAACCCAACTTTCGACCCCGACTTCGCCGACCTCAACGTATTCTCTAAGGAGTATTACAACCGCTGGCTCAATCCCGGCGACGAGCTACACACTGATGTTCCCACGCTGCCATCGCAAGAACTCATCGCCAAAGTGGGTAAAGAGAACATCGAGAAAGCGTATAACACCTACAACTTTTCGCAAAATCGCGTGGCCGATGGTAGTTTCGTGCGTATGAAGAACATTTCGCTGGGCTACACATGCACGCCTGCTTTGCTCAAAAAGCTGCACTTGCACGCCGCATCCTTACGTCTCAACGTCACCAATCCCTTTCTCATCTATGCAGATAGTAAGCTGAAAGGGCAAGACCCAGAGTACTATCGCACGGGCGGTGTGTCGCTCCCCACACCCCGCCAGTTCACTGCCACGCTCAACTTAGGGTTCTAAACGGCGGTCGAACATACGATATAAACCCCACCAACATAACGAAACCACTCCATAATATAAATGAAGAATAACATCTTGCTACTGGCGTTGCTCGCGCTGTTTACGGCCTGCAACGACTTTCTGGACCAAAGTCCCGACTCCGATCTCGATGTAGCCATCGACACGGAAGACAAGATTGCCGAGCTACTTACGGGCGCTTACCCCCAAGCTAGCTACATCCCGTTTCTCGAAACACGTACCGACAACGTTGAGGAACGACCCAACGGCGTGCATTCGCGACTGAACGAGGCCATGTTTTTTTGGGAAGACTACGACCAAGAAGACCTAGACACGCCCCTAAACTATTGGAATGCCTGCTACAAAGGCATCGCCCAAGCCAACAAAGCACTGGAATTGCTCTCTACCTACCCCAAAAGTGCGCGCGTAAAAGCACTTTATGGCGAGGCGTTTTTACTGAGAGCCTACCTCCACTTCATGCTGGTTAACATCTGGGCACAACCCTATTCCACCCAAAGCACCGACCCAGGCATCCCCTATATCACCAAACCCGAGAAGGAGGCACTGGTAGATTATAAGCGACAAACGGTGAGCGAAGTGTACGAACTGATTGAAAAAGATCTGAAGCGAGGCATAACGCTCGTTGCCGACGAGTATTACAAGCACCCCAAATTCCACTTCAACAAGAAGGCGGCATACGCCTTTGCCTCGCGTTTCTACCTCATGAAGGGCGACTGGGAACAAGTGGTGGCATACGCCGACTACGTACTTGGCGGTGACCCTAAGACCCAATTGCGCCCTTGGCGAACGTATGCCAACGAGTTAGAGTTCAAGCACCAAGACCTGTTTCGTCGTTACACATCTACCGACGAGCCTGCAAACCTCTTGCTTACCACCACCGAGAGCCGCTTGGCACGTACCCTTCCCACCGAGAAATATGGCTCAACGTTCAACACTGTTAATAAAGTGTTCGCCCAAAAAGGTATTGAGGGCGGAGGCGATTACGAGAAAATGAACTTCATCGGCACCTATATCTTCACTTCGGGCGTGCTCGGTGTGCCCTCAAGTAGGTACTTAGCCAAGTTCGATGAGTTGTCTACCACCGAGAGTGTAGGCAGCAAACCACGTGGAATGTACGTCACCAACGTGCTGTTTACTGTCGATGAGGTGTTGCTCAACCGCATGGAGGCTCACGCTATGCTAAGAAACTACACCAAATCCATTGACGATTTGCTGCAATACATGCAAGGAAAGTTTGGCTTTATGCCTTCTATCGACCGCGACGTATATACCACAACCAACCGCAACAACTACAAAACATACACTCCCTTCTACGGAATGACCCTCAAACAACTGGCCTTGGTGAAAACCATCGTTGGTTTCCGACAGCAAGAATTCTTCCAAGAAGGCCTGCGTTGGTTCGATCTCCGCCGCTTCCATATCGCCGTGAAGCGCTCGTCTAAAAGCACCTACTACTTCCCTTTGGAGAAAAACGACCCACGAAAGCTGTTGCAAATACCAGCCGAAGCCATTAACCGAGGGTTGGAAGCTAACCCACGCGAGCGCAACGAACCCCTACATTAAAAGGCTTTTAACGCAAAAAGAACTATAAACGATGAATATAAAGAACATTATCTGCCTGTTGTTGCCATGCCTTTTGCAGGCTTGCACCAACGATTCGCTTAGTCCGCAGAGCGTGGTGGATGCAGGATCGGTGCAAAACCCACAGACAGAGCTAGACCGTTGGATAGCCGACAGCATCACCGCACCTTATAACATCGAGGTGGTTTACCGTTGGCAGAAGAACGCTAACACAGGTACGACCTTCGTTTCACCACCCAAACCCGACAACGTGAAGGCCATTTTAAGGGCCGTTCGCGAACTATGTTTCGAGACATATCGACAAGAAAGCCTCGGAGGAGAACACTTCTTACAAGGTAAAACGCCACTACGAGTGTATCTATATGGTGGGAAGAACGTTGACGAGAATGGTGTTGAACTGCTCAACAACCCACTACTCACACCCTCGGAGATGTGTATCTTCCGCGTAGACGACTTTAAAGCAGGCGACACCGACAAGATGTATGCCCTCATGCGCAGCGTACATCATCAGTTCGCACGCCGTTTGGCAGAGCTTGTAGCCTACGATCGCGACAAGTTTACGGCCATAAGCGGACATCGCTACACGGGTTCAACCGAACCTTTGGCCGCTCCCTTGGGTTACTCGAAGAAAGAAAAAGACTACTTCGGACTAGCCGATTATGCCAATAAACGCGGCTTTTACACCATGCAAGCCTTTCTTTCGGCCGAAGACGACTTTGCTGAAATCATCAGTTCAACCCTCTGTGCCACGCCCAAAGAGGTGAACGACGCCATCAATACGGCTCAAACACCCGACCAAGACAGTGATCCCGAAGTGCAACAACAATACAATAAGGAAGCCGAACAGGCCTACAAAGAGATTGTGGCAAAGCAAGCGTTCGTGGAACAATACATGCAAAAGAGCCTGCACATCAACTTTAAGCAGTTGCAGATTGCCAGTCTGCGCCGCATAAACAACTACATCAAACAACATGCACAGTAAAACCAAAGTTTGGCTAACCGCCATCCTAGTAACATTACTCGTGGCCTGCGATGCCAACCACGACGCTTTCGACCGCTCGCCAGCACAGCGTAACGCGGAAAGTATTGCTGCATTGAAAGCCGAACTCACCAAAGCCGAGCATGGTTGGCAGGTGTTATATTTCCCGCGAACCGACTCATTGCTCTTCTCCAATCCCTCGGAACTCATCCCACAATTCGGTTTCCGTGGGCGATATGGCTATGGCGGGGATTGCTTCACCATGAAGTTTAACCCCGACAACACCATGGAGATGAAGGCCGACTTTACCCAACAGGCAGCCACCACACCACAACAAAGCGAATATCGTGTAGGAAGAAACAGCTTCACACAGCTGAGTTTCGTCACCCGCAACTACGTGCATCAGTTGGTTAACGATGCCTTTCGCGCCTCTTCCGATTGGCTGTTCGTAGGCAAGAACGAAGACGGCGATCTCGTTTTTCGCACCGCCAGCTACCTAGAACCCGCTCGCGAATACATCGTTTTCACTAAGCTTGCCAGCGAAGAACAATGGAAACAAACGGCCGAAAAAGCTTTCGAAAACCGTGATTTCTTCGAGCGCATGGTCAATCCGCAACTCTCCATACATCGTGGTAGCCGCATTTTCTTCCGCAGCGACGTTTATGTGAAGCGCGATGTAGAGACAAACCAATCGCTGTTACGCGAAATCAGGGAGAAGAAATACTACCTCTTTCTCTTTGCGCAAAAGAAAAATCCCATACCAGGATATCCTGCAAAAGAGCTTGTTGGATTGGGTTCGGGCTACGCAGGCACAGAGCATGGCATCACATTCCGTGCCGGATTGCGCTACGATAGCAAAATCATGTTCTTCGATTTCCAACGTGTGGGTCAACGTTTTGTTGCCGAACTGGTAGAAGTTTACGACCCGCTCTTGCGCAAAACACGCCTTGTAAGCAAACATTTGCACCCCGAAGGCAAGCCAACAGGACTTGTTGCAGAGATTTGGGACGAAGGCGACGACCACTGATACACCATCTTTAAAACAAACTGAACACATGAACGCAATGAAATATACGCTCTTGGCACTGGTCGCACTACTTGTAAGCTGCTCGCGTAGCACTACCGATTATGCCGACGAAGACTACGACAAGCTCTTCCCTTTCACAGGTGTAGAGAAGCCCAAGGTCTCTTACGAAGACCAAATCGTACAACTGGGCAACCCCGATGCACCCGTTTCCGACTTCGTTTACCCTGGAGTGGAGATAACCAAAGACGTGCGAACCTACGACGTTACACTCACTTGCTCGTTCCGCGAGGTAGATATCATGGGCAATAACGTACCCGAAGCCGACCTCGCTTCGCGCTATGTGGTGCGTTATGTGGCAGCAAACCGCGCACTTACCACCATTGCCACCAACAAAACTAACGAAGACGCGTCGGTCTATCTGTCTAACGGCAAGCAACACGAACTGCACTTCAAGGCACAGTCGGGTTTCCCAATGTACCTTTTGGTTAACGGTGTTGGCCCGCGTGGTTCATCGATAAAAGCCACAATCTCTGCCATATCCGAAGACGGTTTCACCATAGTGAAGCCCCTAAAAGTGAACGAACACCAAAACGAAGAAGGCATAGGTAAGTTAAAAGGTCCGTTCTGCGCCTACATCATCTTGCCCTAACCCCACCCCACACACATTATATATATAACGACACACGATGAACCACAAGATATTCTTGGCGCTTTTGTTGGCGCCGCTCATCTTTTCGGCGTGCAATCGCTGGGAAGGAGAAACGGTAGAATCGGCATATATCATGCCCCCCTACCCAGATCCGCAATACAAATTTGCAAGGAATGGCATCAGCAGTGTAGACTACTTGGAATGCACTTTGCTGCGCGACCCACTCGATTATATTTACGACAGCTACCTCAAAGAGGCCCGAATTGAGAACCGAACGCTGCTGGAAACGATGAAGGGCTATTACAATAACGGCGAATTTGGGCTGAAACCGCGCCGTGAACTGTCGGCATCGCCAACCCACAAAGCCGATAGCGCCCTCGTAAAGAAAGACGTGGAAGACATCTTCAACCAAACCGCAGCACTCAGCGGAATGGGTAAAGAAGGGTCAGGAACTGCCCGTAACCAAAAGGCTAAGCCAGGAAAAGGCGGATATGTAGGCCGTAACATCGGCGATGTTAACCTCGCTTTTGCCAACGAAAAGGGGCTAGTGGTGGCCGAACTCTTCCAAGGCATCGTCTATGGTGGCATCTATCTCGACAAGATTCTTAACACCCACCTCAACGACAGCGTGCTGAATAGTGAGGCCCTACGCAAAGATCACGAAGACAACGTGCTCGTTGCAGGACACAACTACACCGAGTTAGAACATCATTGGGACCTTGCTTACGGCTATTATCAATTCTGGTTGCCTTACGTTCAGGCTGCCAACACACCCGCTTTACGCCAATCGCGCATCACGCTTTACAATGCTTTTGCTGCTGGAAGAGCTGCAATTACCCAATATCGCTATGCCGACATGCTGCGCCAACAGGTCATTATTCGTGCCGAACTTTCGAAAGTAGCTGCCATAAGAGCCATAAACCTACTTACAGGCGAAACTACCATGGCCAATATAGATGAAGATGCAGCCAACGCCCTTACCTTCTTGTCGGAGGCATGCGGTGCTGTCTATGGCTTACAATTCACCGTACAGACATCGGGCAAGCCCCATTTCACCTACAACGAGGTAAAAAACCTCATTGAGCAGCTAACCGCCGGCAGCGGACTATGGGACAAACAACGGCTCCTTGCCGACACATCCACCACGGGTTCGCTGCGAAACGTGGCCTGGCAGGTGGCCCAAAGGTATGGCATAAGCCTGCAATGAAACCACATATACATTGCCAACACATCAATAAGAACTATATGAAACAACTACATATTCTTGTCCTTGCGCTTGCCTTTGCACAGGCTGGCATGGCCCAAACACACGAAGAGTTGGTTATCGACGGTGGATTTGAAGTCTATGTTGCACCCCAACCGACCAACAATAACGACGACGAAGAGGGCACTTCACCCTCGTTCGACCCCTATCTCAAGCCCCAGTACTGGTATTTCAACTCGTCGCTGTCGCGCGAACGCACAAAAACGGCCCACAGTGGCAACTACGCCATACGCGTTTATCCCAATGGAGGCTCGTTCATCGCACGCGATAAAGACTTCAATACGCATTATATCAAGGTGCAACCAGGTGCCGAATACGAGCTATCTTATTGGTATCAAGGTACCGTTACCAAGCCCAACATCTTGGCTTATATCGATTGGCATAAGGGCGATAAGCTGGTTAAGAAAGACGAACGGAAGGCACAAAAAGACTTGGCCAACGGTTTCTCGGCCACATGGAAAAAGAAAACGCTCACCTTTAAGGCACCCGCAGGTGTCGAAACGGCTTCGTTGGGCTTCTACATCCAGTCTGTTTACGAAGACGCCGAAGCGGGAAGATACATCCTTATCGACGATATATCGCTGGTGAAAACTAAAGAAGGCATCGTGCCCAACAAGCCCGAACCACCCGCTAACCTACATGCCACGCCCCAGCAGAGAGAAGTGGTGCTGTCATGGAATGCCGTGGCCGAAACGGACGTAGCCTACGAAATAACCATCGACGGCAAAGCGGTGGCAACCACGCAAGCTACAAAATACGTTGTCACAAGGCTCGAACCGGGAAAGCGTTACGCCTTCAGCGTGAAAACCATCAAAGGTTCGGTAGCCTCGGATGCTTCTGCGCCCGTCTCGCAAACCACTCTCCCCCTGAACTTCGGCATTGAAGAAGAAGACCGCATACCTTATTTATATATGGTGCGCGAACAAGGAACGGCACCCCGCACACTACCCCTCTACTATCACGACTTGGCTAATCCCGATGCCAAAATCCTTTACTGGGTAGACGGACAAGCCGTTACGCCAACTTCTAACACCATCACCTTCAGTTCAAAAGGCGAACATACGCTACGGATAGAGATTGAAGAAACGCCGACGCGAAAGTGGGAAATAGAATACAAACTTAACGTAGACTAAACAATGACAACACCAATATACAATACGGCAAGTCGCCTCTGCCTTCTGCTGGTTTTTGCTGCAATGGCATTGACCAGTTGCGATAACTCCACAGACACCGAACTCTCAAACATCACCTTCGGTGCCCACAACACCGATTCGGTGGCACTGAACAAGCAATCCACACGCATCGTGCTGCTTCATGGCGGAACGGGGAAGTACCAAGCCAACATCGCCGATTCGAAGGTGGCAAGCATTTCGATTTCAAAAGACACGCTGCGCATCAACGGCCTACTGGAAGGCGACACCTACGCCACCATCCTTTCGGGCGACTTTAAACGTAAACTAAAAATCAGCGTTGTGGTTCCGCCCATCAGCATCAGCGACTCCGAGATTCGCCTTTACCCGCGCGACGAGAGCAAGTTTGTTAGTCTTGCAGGCGGTGGCGACCTTGCTCGGCTCACCATCGACGACCCCGACAGCATACTAAACACCAAATGGAACGCCAAGACTGGCATACTTGAGATTGCCGCAGCATACGAAGGCGAGGCCAACATAAAGGCTATTGGCGAAGACGGCAAATACAAAACGCTTAAAGTTACCGTACGTTGCAGCGGCTCGGCACAAAAGGTGGGCGTATATGGCACAACCTCACGAAGCATCTATCCACAAATGAACACCGTGATGGCCGTTCGCCGACCGGGTATCGGCGTTTGGCTGATGAACGGCGCACGCCCCGCAGCTGCCAGACGAGTACTTAAGATAAAACCCGCCATCGTTGCGCCAACGCTTGGACAACAGGTGGAAGTGAACATCGGCATGAACTATCCCGAAGAGTTCAGCGGCACGCTTCTGCGCGAAGGCAAGCACAAACTCACTGTCGAAGAGGTGAGAGAACAAAATGTGGTGTTACGTGGTAGAGGCTTCAAACTGGTGCTTCCCTACGAACGCTAAACGCAAACAAACGATCAACAAATAATCTTTTAAATATATATAAACAATACATGTTACAGATTTTTACAAACAAAAAGAACATCGCCCTCATGGCTTTTGCCTTGATGTGCACCATGGCCAATGCCCAACAAAAGAGCGTTACGCTTACCCAAGCCGGAACGTTGAACAGCCAAATCACTGCCGAAGAGAAGTTCAACATCACCGAACTCTCTGTCGCTGGCCCAATCAACAGCGCCGACATTCTCTTCATTCGCCAGATGGCTGGCACTGATAGCGAAGCCAACACGTCTACCAACGGTAAGCTTACGCACCTAGACCTGCAAGCAGCAAGCCTAGTTAGCGGTGGCGGCTCGTACTATTTCGTAAAGAAAGGTACAGCAAAAAAGGGATATGGCGTATCTGAAAACAACCTCGTAGACCACTACATGTTCTCTGGTTGCGAAAAACTGGTTGAGGTGAAGCTACCCGCCAGCACGCAGAAAATAAACAACTACGCCTTCTTTGGTTGCAAGTCGCTTACCAGTTGTGTCATCCCCGCATCGGTAGACCATATCGGCGACAACGCCTTTGCCCAATGCCAGGCCCTGAAAAACATACAGATACCCGCATCGGTAGCTACAATGGGCAACGCAGCTTTCAACAAGTGCACCGCCCTCGAAACCATCACATTCGACGATGGCTGTGCTATAACCATCATAAATGCCAACACTTTCAACGGCTGTACCTTGTTGAAGGGCGTGAAACTGCCCTCAACGGTAGAAGAACTAGGCAAACTGGCTTTCGCCAACTGTAGCTCGCTCACCGCATTCACCTTGCCTGCATCGTTCGCAGACAAAGAAAGTGACACATTCCAAAACACACCCATCAAGAACTACGATGTGGAAGAAGGGAATGAAGGCTTCTCAGCTGTAGATGGAGTTGTATATAATGAAGATACGACCGAACTGCTTCTCTACCCCATCGCACGCGAAGAAAACTCGTTTACCGTGCCCACACAAGTAGGTGGAATTGGCGAGCAGGCCTTCTTTGGCGCAAAAAGCCTCAAACAGATAACGCTCTCCAACAAGCTCACCAACATCCTATCGAAAGCCTTTGCACAATCGGGTCTTACCGAAATAACATTCCCTGCAGAAGTAACCTCCATCGGGAAAGAAGCCTTCTCGGGTTGCAAAGCCCTCACCACAGCCACATTTAAAGGCGGCCCAAGCGGCATTAGCGAAAAGGCTTTCTTTGGTACAGGGCTCACCACCGTTACCTTCAATCAGATGAATGCTGTACCCGAACTGCACCAACAAGCTTTCCTCACCGCCCGCACAACGATAAACTTCTTTGTGCCTGCCGACAAAGTGGACGCTTTTAAGCAAGGCCTCACCGCAGCCAATGCCGTTTCGCCCACCCGATTTGAGGTGAAGCCCCTCACCACTTCGTCTATTTACGGCCTCCAACAAGAGGGTTCTGCTGTCGAAGTATCGCGCTTCAACGCTGCTGGCCAACGCATTTCGGCCCCCATTCGCGGTTTGAACATCGTGAAGATGGCCAACGGAAAGGTGGTAAAGCGTATCGAAAAGTAAGTCGAACGCAAGCCTCACAGGCACAAACAACTCCTTTTTAGGAGTAATCTTCACAACCTGCATGCAGAGATTTTCATACACAGAACATCTCCGCATGCAGTTTTTTGTTCGCCCACAGGCAAGCGAACATGTCGTAAGCGGTAAGCGGTTGGAAGGCGATAGACAAGGGTTTAAGCTGAGCTTTTAAAGCTATCGGGTTGTTATCGCTATGATGTAACCCTGTTCCATGTCACATGGAATGCTGTTCCAACTAAGCTGGACTGTCGTTCCATCTTAGCTGGAACAACAGTCCAAAACAAGTGGAACGCCTCGCTTGGTTAATAAGCATGCTACAATAGACAAAAAAGCGACGTCTTATCATTCTCTTATCGTACGACGTTAGCATACTTTCAAGCAACTTTATGAAGAGAGTTGACAAGTGAATAAAGATACTAGCTGGGGATATAAAACTATCATCACGCCAGCTTCAGCTACACGGCAGTTCGCGAAAGAACCAATTCTTTACCCCCTCTGGTCTTGCTCAAAACGCCTAGTATCTTATCACGAGCCCATAAAGTTGAATATACAAGCGGTGTTTTCATCATCAAATATCCTTTCACCGTTTCACCTTTCCACCTTTTCCCTTTTTCACCTTTCCGCCCTTTCACCTTTTATAGCGTGGCTGGGACTTAAGCTATTTATTCGTAATAACGTGCCATCGTGTCAAAATTAATGGCATAATGGCCGCGAAATACACATATTATATATATCTTTGCAGGAAAGATTTTATTTATACCATAATGGAAATACTAAAAAAATACCTGTTCGATGTGGTGGCGGTTATAGCCTTTGCCGTGGTGGCTTACGCCTATTTCACACCTGCCACCATAGACGGACGCATCCTTTATCAGCACGACAGCGCAGCAGGAAGAGGCGCAGGAGAAGAGGTTTTGAAGTATAAAGAGAAGACGGGAGAGACTTCCAGGTGGACCAACGCCACGTTTAGCGGTATGCCCACCTATCAAACTTCGCCCTCTTATCCCAGCACGAGCGTGCTTTCGGCTACCACCAAGGCCTACCACCTATGGATGCCCGACTACGTTTGGTATGTTTTCGCCTACCTTTTGGGCTTTTACATACTGTTGCGCGCATTCGATTTCAGGCAGTCGTTGGCTGCTCTTGGTGCGGTGATATGGGCATTTTCAAGCTATTTTTTCATCATCATCGCTGCCGGACACATTTGGAAAGTGATGGCCCTAGCCTATCTGCCGCCCATGATTGCAGGTATAGTGTGGGCTTATAGGGGGCAATATGTGCGCGGCCTGATAGTTACGGCCGTATTTACGGCCTTCGAGATATACGCCAATCACGTGCAAATGACGTACTACTACTTGTTCGTCATCCTCTTTATGGTTATCGCCTATCTGGTGCAAGCCATCAGGGAGAAGCAGTTGGCACGATTCCTTAAAGCCACCGCAGCATGTGCCGCTGGCGCAACGCTTGCCGTTTGCATCAACCTAACCACACTTTACCACACTTGGCAGTATGGACAAGAGTCGATGCGAGGCAAAAGCGAACTGGTGAAGAAAGACAACGCCAACCAGTCGAACAGTGGTTTGGAACGCGACTACATCACGCAATGGAGCTACGGCATTGGCGAAACGTGGACCCTCTTGGTGCCTAACACCAAGGGTGGAGCATCCGTTCCCATGTCGGCCAACGCCATTGTGCAAGAGAAAGGCAACCCCGAGCTGAGCTATCTCTATCAGCAGATAGGCCAATATTGGGGCGAACAGCCTGGCACATCAGGCCCGGTGTACGTCGGGGCGTTTGTGCTGATGCTCTTCATACTGGGACTTTTCATCGTAAAAGGTCCGATGAAGTGGGCCTTGTTGGCAGCCACGGTGCTCTCGATAGCACTTTCGTGGGGTAAGAACATGATGTGGCTCACCGACCTTTTCATCGATTACATGCCGCTCTATGCCAAATTCCGCACAGTGGCCTCTATCCTTGTCATCGCCGAGTTCACCATTCCGTTGCTCGCCATGATGGCCTTAAAGAAAATCATCGACGAACCCGACCTGCTCACCCACAACATCAAATACGTGTATGCGAGCTTCGGACTAACGGCAGGCTTTGCCTTGCTGTTCGCCCTTATGCCAGGTGTGTTCTTCGGTTCGTTCGTTTCTAGCGACGAGTTGCAAGCCCTATCGCAGTTCCCTCAACAACAACTCAACCCCATCCTTGCCGATCTTACCTCGGTTAGGCAGGCCATATTTAGGGCCGACTGTTGGCGTTCGTTCTGGATTATCGTTATCGGCACAACCTTCTTGTTGCTCTATAAGGCCAAGAAGTTGAAGCCCGCATATCTCATTGGGGCACTAACGCTGCTGTGCCTTATCGACATGTGGCAAGTGAACAAACGCTATCTGCACGACGATATGTTTGTGGAGGCTTCCGTTCGCGAACAACCGCAACCCATGGATAATACCGATCGTCTGATATTACAAGACAAGGGGTTGGATTATCGTGTGTTGAACTTGGCATCGAATACCTTTAACGAGAACGAAACATCGTACTACCACAAGAGCATTGGCGGATATCACGCAGCCAAACTGCGTCGCTATCAAGAGCTGATCGAGGCCTACATCGCACCCGAAATGCAGGGTTTGATGAAAGCTGTAGCCGAAGCTAGCGGTGACATGACGCGTGTAAAGGGCGACTCAATCTACCCTGTTATTAACATGCTCAACACCAAATACTTTATCTTGCCGTTGCAAAACAACCAGAAAGTGCCGCTTCTTAACCCCTACGCCTTTGGTAATGCGTGGTTGGTAGACAAGGTGAAGTATGTGGATAACGCCAATGCCGAACTGGACGCGCTGGCAAAACTAAACCTTCGACACGAGGCCGTGGCCGACAAACGCTTTGAAAGCGTGCTGGGAACGAGCACCCAACAAGGCACGGTAGCTAAAGCCGAACTGACGAAATATGCCCCCAACCAGTTGCATTACAACGTGGAGAGCGACAAGGGTGGCGTGCTGGTGTTCTCGGAGGTGTATTATCCTGGCTGGACTGCCACCGTAGATGGGCAGCCCATAGAGTTGGGACGCGTGAACTATCTGCTGCGTGCGCTCGCCATAAAGCCTGGCAAACACGAGGTGGTTCTTAGCTTCTTCCCCAAGAGTATCGACCGAACCGAAACCATCGCCTACATCTCTTACGCCGCATTGCTGCTGCTTATCGCCGCAACGGTGTTCTTAGATTGGAGACGAAAGAAGAAAGAAGCGTAAAGCGCTAAACATAAAACCGCCCCGAAATGCAATGCACTTCGGGGCGGTTTTTATATTCGGTTAATGGCAAATTGGCGAACGTACAAGTCAACAAAGACTGTGCCTAACTTCACATTACATGAGGATTGCGGGCCACGCTCTAGCCATATTGCTTGTATGTCATCAATTCAAGACTCACGAAACATTGGCCCAACCTCTTAACTTCATCTTTCCTTTAACTTCTCACCACTGCTTCGCGTTTCCATTTTCTGTATCCTGCCACAGCAATAATCACGTAAAGGCCATACAATCCGGCCTTAAAGGGAATACCTTTATATATATATAGGCCCGTGCAAACCATGTCTACGACAATCCAAAACAGCCATTGTTCAACGTATTTTCGCGCCAAGGCCCAAAGGGCAACAATGCTGAGGGCGTTGGTAAAGGCATCTAGCGCGGGCACATTGCTATCGGTAAAGGTTACCAACACATAATAGGTGACACCCCATGCCACAACGAAAAACACGATGGTAGGCATAAATAGCCGACGTGGCATGTGCGTAATGGGCATTGCTTGCCCTGCCGTTTGTCCGCGTTTTCGTCCAAACTTCCACACAACGTAACCGTAAATGGCGGCCAACGCATAGTAAACGTCCATGCCTGCATCACCATACAGTCCGTGTTTCCAATAAAGCCACACATTAAGAATAGGCATCACGATACCCACAACCCATAAGGCGATGCTCGCACGAAACTCTAACCAGATGTAAAGTAAGCCTAAAATGGTTGTTAGGATGTCGAGCCAATGAAGGGAAAGGAAAGAAAGCATACGCGAAAAATTATAAAACAGCCTCACCCCCAGCCCCTCTCTAAGGAAAGAGGGGAGTGATTAGCCTTGTTGTTTTTATATTGGCACACATCCACTTGGTTATAAAATCGGGGATGAATGCCTTATTTATAAACCCCTCGACCCCAACTCCCCATGAAGAGGAGCTGAGGTTTAAGGGCCTTATTAGATAATTTGCTCAGTCAAGGTTGTTAAGGATAATTGCCAATTAAGGCGGTAAATCCATGGTCTAACATTGTGGCAGCAACGAGTTCACAAGGGGGGTTCACCACGCTGTAACTAGGCATTTGGCGTAACTTCATAATCGCCTTACTACTCTACTCCTTAGTCTTTTGCTACTCACTAGAAAGCATTTGGCTTAACTTCTTAACTCCATAACTCCTTAACTCCTCAAACTTACTACTTACTTCTTTATTACTTACTACCTAAAAATCAAAAATTCACCGCCAACCTAGCCATAAAATGGAAAGGTGCAGAGGGTGCGAAGCCAGCCGCATCGCTGTCGCGCGTGCCCCAAGTATTCTCTGCCACGAGCGTAGAACCATCCAAACGATATTGGGGAGCTGCCCAACCGTTGTTGTCGTACTTAGAAGAGAACACGTTGTAGAGCGTTACGCCGATGGTGGCATCCTTCAAAGCCAAGGATTTAAGCGAGAAGGTGTACGACAAGTCGATGTCGGTGGTGAAGTATTGTTTCAGCGAAATCAAATCGTTCACCGTGTTTTTGTCGGCGTCTTTGGTCTGCATTGTCTTAAAACCTGTGTTGGTTAGGTTCTGTTCGCCCACAAAATGGCTCATCACCATTCCGCGGAAACCAGCCTTATCGAACGTAAACACGTTGTTGAATATCGTGTTAGGCGAGAAAGCCAGCTGACTTTCGCCGGCGATAGTGTACACCGTTCCGTCGGTAAGCTTTACGGTTACGTCCTTCACCCTGTTCTTAGAGAAGGTGGCGTTGGCATCCCAACGGAACCAATCAACAGGCATCCAGGCTGCCGAAAGCTCAACACCCATGCGATAACTCTTGTCGAAATTACGCGTGATAGGCTTGTCGAGCTTCATCTCACCCGTAGGAACGAGCTGGTCTTTATAGTTCATGTGGTAGAGGTTAAGCCCTGCCGTGAAGTTCTTTGCATTGAATTCGTAACCCACTTCGAGGTCGTTCAGACGTTCGGCACGTGGCTTTTCCAACTGCGCATCCATGTTATGCTCGTAGTTGCTGCGTACAGGTTCGCGGTGAGCGATGGCATAACTGGCATACAAACGATGCAAAGGCGATAGCTCGTAGTTAAGTCCGAACTTGGGATTGAAAAAGTTAAACGTTTCGTTTACGTCATAACTGAAACTCCGCTTTGCGCTTGTGGCGTCGGCCGGACCCACCATGCGCACGTTTACATAGCGATATTGCAGGTCGGCAAAGGCGCTAAGACCCTTCACGAACTCGTAAGTGGCTTTCAGATAAGCGTTATAGTCGGTTTTCTTCGTATTGTTATTGTAATACTCGTGCTTAGGCATAAAGTCGTCTACAGGCTTCTTCACCCAGGTAACATAGCCAAAGTGGTCGTTGCTATACCTGTTCCAGCCCTCGCCCAACGTAGCGGAGAAGTTGCGTCGGTTATCGTAATTCAGTGCGGCAACTGCTCCATAGAAGTAGCTATCAAGCCATTTCTCGCGCACAAGCGAACTCTTTGCCTTCGTATCACCAGCATCTAGGCCATACTGCGCCAGTTCATGGTTCTTCTTATACTGCTCGTAATAGCCGCTACCCTTGGTATAATGTAGGGCAAGGTTCAAGTTCCAGTCGGTTCCAAGCAGCTGATTCCACAACAGTTGATAGTGCTGTTGGTGGTAGTTATCGTTCTGATTCTTGTAGAATTGAGCGTTTCCTGCGGCGTCTTTCTCCATCTTTCCGCTTGGGTTGTATGTGCGTCCGTATTGCTCTTGGTCGTATTTCGAGGCGAAATCCCATGCATGATAGGTTTGCTCCACACCGTTAAAGGTGATGAATTTCACCACGGTGCTCTCGCCGAAATAGCCTGCTTGCAGGAAATAAGAGTTTAATTTAGACGACGCGCGGTCTACATAACCCTTCGAACCAAGGTTAGACAGTCGGCCTTGGATACCCCAATGTCCGCCCATTAGTCCCGTTCCGAAGCGCACGGTTTGCTTATGCGAATAGTAAGAGCCACCCGACAGGTCGAGTGCAGCCCAAGGTTGCAGTCCGATATTCTCGGTTTGCATGTTTACCGATGCACCAAACGCACCCGCACCGTTGGTAGACGTACCCACGCCGCGTTGCACCTGAATGCTTCCGAGACTAGATGCAAGGTCGCCCATGTTCACCCAATAGAGTTGACTACTTTCGGCATCGTTCATCGGAATACCATTGGTGGTAACGTTAATACGGCTTGCATCGGTGCCACGAATACGCATCGCGGTGTATCCCATACCATTGCCCGCATCGCTGGTGGTAACAACCGAGGGCATGGTAGCGAGCAAAAAGGGAATATCGCGCCCTGTATTAAGGCGCTTAATTTGTTCTTGCGACATGTTGGTAAAGGCCATTGGCGTTTTCTTTGAGGCACGCGTGGCCACCACTTGCACATCTTGCAGCTGATAACTGCGAAGCGTATCAAGCGTTTCTTGTTTGGGATTGGCTGAATAAGCCGATGCAGCACTAATCAGTGCAGCAAGTAAGGTCATTGTTTTTTTCATTTTCCTTTTGAATGAATACATACAAAAGGGGTGTTTATCCTTCTTCGATTTCCTACGCCAGCATTATCTGGTTCAGGTCAGAGGGTTTCATCTCAGCCCGAAATATCGAGCACCCCTTAACTCACGCTTTGTAAGTCGGGTGCAAAATTAATACTTTTAAAACGAAAAAAGGTTGAAAATGGAGAAAAAAGAAATCACCACACGCATTAAAGGTTCAGACAATTTGGAGAAAGGGCGACAATAACATTAGGCACATTGGCTATCTAATTCTAACGCCATAAGCATCTTTCTCATTGCTCCAATCGTGCCAAAACGTCAGATTTAACGCAGTTACGGGGGCATTTGCCAATAATTATCAGTAACTTTGCACCCGATTTCATTTAAGTAAAGACAATGCAAGACATTAGAAATATAGCTATCATCGCCCACGTGGACCATGGAAAAACCACGCTGGTTGACAAGATGATGCTTGCTGGAAAACTCTTTCGCGAAGGGCAGGACAACAGTGGACAAGTGCTGGACGCCAACGATTTGGAACGCGAAAGGGGTATAACCATCCTTTCAAAGAACGTATCGATTACGTGGAAAGGCGTAAAAATTAACATCATTGACACTCCGGGGCACTCCGATTTCGGTGGTGAAGTGGAGCGTGTGCTTAACATGGCCGACGGCTGCATTCTGCTCGTCGACGCTTTCGAAGGGCCTATGCCGCAGACGCGCTTCGTTTTGCAGAAGGCCTTACAACTGGGATTGAAGCCCATCGTGGTGGTAAACAAGGTGGATAAGCCAAACTGCCGACCCGAAGAAGTGTATGAAATGGTGTTCGACTTGATGTTCTCGCTCAACGCCACAGAAGATCAACTGGACTTCCCCGTGGTGTATGGCTCGGCCAAAAACGGCTGGATGTCTTCCGATTGGAAAAAGCCCAGCGACAATATAGACTATTTGCTCGACGAGATTGTTGAGAAAATACCTGCCCCAAGACAAATTGAGGGTACGCCGCAGATGCTTATCACCTCGCTAGACTATAGCAGTTACACGGGCCGAATTGCTGTGGGGCGCGTTCATCGCGGTACTTTCACCGACGGAATGAACGTTACCGTGGTGCATCGCAATGGCGAAAAGGAACGCACACGCATCAAGGAGCTACACACTTTCGTAGGTATGGGACACGTTAAGACCGACCACGTGGACAGCGGAGATATCTGTGCCGTTATCGGACTTGAAAGATTCGAGATTGGCGACACCATCTGCGACTTCGAAAACCCTGAACCGCTACCGCCAATTGCCATCGACGAACCCACGATGAGCATGCTCTTCACCATCAACGACAGTCCTTTCTTCGGCAAAGAAGGTAAGTTTGTTACCTCGCGCCACATCAACGACCGCCTAGAAAAAGAGTTGGAGAAGAACCTCGCCTTGCGCGTGCGCCCCTTCGAAGACTATACCGACCGCTGGATTGTTAGCGGACGTGGTGTGCTTCACCTCTCGGTGCTTATCGAAACCATGCGTCGCGAGGGCTACGAGCTGCAAGTGGGTCAGCCACAGGTTATCTATAAGGAGATTGACGGACAGCGTTGCGAACCCATTGAAGAACTAACCATCAACGTTCCCGAAGAGTTTGCCAGCAAAATGATTGACATGGTGACACGCCGAAAGGGCGAAATGACCTCGATGGAAACACAAGGCGAACGCGTGAACATAGAATTCGACGTGCCATCACGTGGTATCATCGGGCTTCGTACCAACGTTCTCACTGCCAGTCAAGGTGAAGCCATCATGGCCCACCGCTTTAAAGAGTACCAACCTTTTAAAGGTGAGATTACGCGACGCACCAATGGTTCGATGATTGCTATGGAAACGGGCACTGCCTTCGCCTATTCCATCGACAAGTTGCAAGATCGTGGCAAATTCTTTATCGATCCAGGAGAAGAGGTTTACTACGGACAGATTGTTGGCGAGCATGTTCACGACAACGACTTGGTTATCAACGTAACCAAATCTAAACAGCTTACCAACGTGCGCGCTAGTGGAAGCGACGACAAGGCACGTGTCATTCCCAAGGTTATCATGTCGTTGGAAGAGGCCTTAGAATACATCAAGGGCGACGAGTTTGTAGAGGTTACGCCCAAAAGCATGCGTATTCGTAAGATGACACTCGACCATAACGAACGTAAACGCTTGAATAAGGAATAACGCTTGGCACCAATTGCCCAAGCTAATAATAAATGTAGGGATGCGCAGAAGTGTGCATCCCTATGTTCGTTTTATGCTAAATCGTATTGCAAAGATAAAAGGTGTTGAAGGATAAGTTGCAAACCTTTCCACTATTATTTTGTTGCACAGCACGCTTTTTTAACACAATCCCATACAAACTAACCAACAGAAAAGGACCAACACCTACGGCGTTGCGCCCTTAAACGTATCGTTATGACAGGGTAGGTCGCTTTCGCTCCCAACCCTGCCCTACCAAAAGGCCAACCGCTACGCGGTAGATTGCGCAACATCCTGCACATGTACATAGATCATTATGAGTTGTTTGTTATGTCGAACTGGGCTTTATTGAATCCAAATTTACATCATCATAAATCCGTATTAATCAAGGTCCACGCCAGCTACAATCAAGCCACGCATTCTTTAAAACCCCTATTTGCAACGTGGCAAATAAGGGTTAGAACTGCGTTTTCACACTTTCCGTTGGGTTATATGTAAGCTGCACCCCTGTTACTTGTGATATGTAACGTTGTTCCAGTTGATATGTAACAGGGTTACATATCAACTGGAACAACAGTACAAGCTGCATGTTACTCACCAATATGCCGTTAAACACCATCTAATACCTTTCTAAAGGGATTGCGCTTTGCCATTAACCACAATTCAAGACGTAAGAACACGCCCTGCAAACGTTCGTCTTTTCTTCCGTAGAACGCACGTACACATTATTATATATACGCGCGCGCGAGGGACCGTTCGTTTATAGGGCGTGTTCTCAGGATGTTATCGTTAGTAGAACCGACAATGGTTTTCACTCGGATAGGCATCGCCGTTTATGCAAGCCTGCCAAACCATTTATCAGTTCAAGTTTTGTCTTTCATTCGCTCCACTCCAACACCAATGTCTCGCGGGGATTGAGTTGTACGTCGTCTTGCAGACTTATTGTACGTCCCGTAAGCACGTCGCGCACTTCATCGGCATCGCCAATCACCTCCGCATAACGAGCTACAGGCATGGTAGCGGGCTTTGAAGTGCCGTTCATCACGGTGAGAACGTGGCGACCTTCGAGGGTTCGCGCCAACACGTATACGCCATTAAAGGGGATGAAATGGGTCTGTTTGCCCTTAGAAATCACCTCGTTGCCCTTGCGCCAATGCAACAGACGGCTCAACCAAGAGAACATCGCGTTTTGCTCTTTGGTTCTTCCTTCGGCCGTAAAGGCATTTTGCTTGTCGCCCAGAAAACCGCCAGGGAAGTCTTTACGCACATGTCCATCAGTCTTTTCTTTCGTTCCATTCATCAATATCTCTGTGCCATAATACAGCTGCGGAATACGATTCATGGTGAGCAAAAGGGCTAAGGCCTGTTTTAGCGCTAAGGTATCGTTGCCGTTTCCAAGGAAACGGTCGGTGTCGTGGTTCTCTATAAAAGCCATCACCGACGAGGGATTGGGGTACAGATAATCGTAACACAGACCGTTGTACACCCTATTCAGCCCGTTCCACCAACCATCGGTCTCTTCGTTCTTGGCCTGGTTGATGCGGTCGAAGAAAGCAAAATCCATCACCGACTTTAGGTTGCTGTTAACGGTAGACAGCTTCGAGTCTTTTTGCCAAGCTGCCGTGTAGGCGGGTTCTGTAACCCATGTCTCGCCCACGGTGTTGAAATTGGGGTACTCCCTGTTAAGTCTGTCCATCCACTGTGCCATTGCCTCGCGGTCGGCATACGGGTAAGTGTCCATCCGGATACCGTCGATGCCCACCGTTTCTATCCACCAGATGCTGTTTTGAATCAGGTAATGCATCACGTGGGGATTGCGTTGGTTCAGGTCGGGATATTCAGGAACGAACCAACCATCAACCGTTTCGTCCATATCCACTTCCGAAGCGTAGGGATCAAGGACAGGTGTTAACTTGTAACTTGTTTGCAAATAGTTGTTCTTATAATCGGGTCGATTGAACCAATTGTGCGAAGGCATGTCCTTAACCCACGGATGATCTACGCCACAATGGTTGAAAATCATGTCCATAACCACCTTTAAGCCCTTCGTATGCGACTCGTCTACCAGCCTACGATATTCTGCGTTAGTGCCAAAACGTGGGTCTACTTTATAATAATCGGTAGTACCATAACCATGATACATGTTATAGTTGCCCTTATCAGCAGCATTATTCTCCAACACAGGCGTAAACCATAGGGCGGTAACGCCCAACTGATTGAAGTAATCTAGATGTTGGCGAATGCCTTCGAGGTCGCCTCCGTGCCGCAAACTGGGCTGCGAGCGGTCTACACGATAGGCGTTTAGGCCAGGCATGGGATGCTTTTTAGTGCCGCTCGCAGCAAAGCGGTCGGGCATGAACATGTAAAGCACGTCGGCATTGGTAAATCCCGTGCGTTCTTCACCTTGCTTATCGCGCGCTTTAAGCTCGTAGTTCACAATGGCTTTCTGCTTTCCTTGTGTGAACACCAACGGCACATTACCCGCCTTGGCATCACCAACGTTGAGGTAAACCAAGAGGTAATTGGGGCTATCCATACGCTCGACGCTAGTTATTTTCACACCAGGGTAGGTGGTGGAAACATTGGCATTGCGTATGCCCTCGCCATAAACCATCAGTTGTAACGAGGGATCTTTCATACCCACAAACCAGTTGGTGGGGTCTATTCTCTTCACCTTTACGGCGGCCGATGCCGTTAGGGAGAATAGCGTAAGGGCCAAAAGCATTTTCTTCATGTTAGTTTTTGAGTTTATGAGTTCTTGAGTTTATGAGTTATTTTGAGGAGTTAAGGAGTTATGGAGTTAAGCAGTTAAGCCAAATGTAAGGGTGGCGTTAGCCATTTTTTCACCTTTTCACTCTTTCACCCTTTCACTTTTAGGAGTTAAGGAGTTAAGGAATTAAGCCAAATATATAGGTGTCATCAGCAATACTTTCACCTTTTCACTCTTTCACCTTTAAAAGGCGTTAGCCATTTTTTCATCTTTTCAACCTTTCACCCTTTCACTTTTAGCAGTTAAGTCAAATGCTTTGTGAGATTTTGAGCTTATGAGTTTTTAAGTTTATAAGCACACAAACTGATAACTTACAAACTCAAGAACTCATAAACTCACAGACTTACAAACTCATCAATATCAATGCCGACTGTGCATCGACGGTGGCTTTTCCACCCTTCATAGTGCCCAATCCAGCTTCGTTTACTACCCCATCGCACACCACAACACGGTATTCGCCCTGCGGAATATCCACCACTTGTGCCTCGCGATTGGCGTTAAGTAGCACCACGATATCTTTTGCGGCATCACCCCCAGCATGGTCTTTCAGGCGGTAAGCCACCACTTTGGCAGGCGCATCGATAAATTCGAGATGCTTACGCACCAGTTCGGCATTGCCCAAACGAAACGCGGGATGAGCCTTGCGCAAGTCAATAAGCCCCTTGTAATAGGCAAACACCTGCGGATAACGTTCGAGGTTGGTCCAGTTAAGCTCATTAATTGAGTCGGGCGAGCAAAAACTATTGTGCACGCCTTTTTTATCGCGAAGCATCTCTTCACCACAAAGCATGAACGGAACACCTTGCGACGTGAACACAAACGTTTGTGCCAAGAGGTCGAGTTTTATCACTTCGGCAGTGGTTATGCCAGGTATCGAGTTGCGTATGCGGTCGGTTAGGCACATGTCGTCGTGACAACTAACGTAGCTTATCATCTGCGTTGGCTGGTTGGCCCATGGCTTTTTGCTGTAATTTACTTGGTTCATGTCTACCTGCGGATGAGCAATAGCACCCACAATACCGAATTTCAAGCTCTCTTCGTTACCGTCGAGAGCGGCCAAGAAAGCAGGTTTGTGATCGTCGGAGAAAGGTCCACGCAGGGCGTCGCGCATCTCATCGCTAAACGCTCCGATACCAAGCAGCTGCCCCACGTTGGCCTTCATGGCCAGTTTTTCTTGCGGATAGGCGCATGTGCCTGCACTCCATCCCTCACCATATATATATATGGAGGGGTCTATCTTTTGCATTTCGGCCTGAATAAGGTTCATCGTTTCGATATCGTGAATACCCATCAGGTCTACGCGAAACCCGTCAATGTGGTACTCTTTCACCCAATGCTTCATCGATTCTATCATAAATTGGCGCATCAAAGGCTGCTCGCTGGCCGTTTCGTTGCCGCAGCCCGACCCGTCGGAATACGTTCCATCGGCACGTTTACGATAGAAGTAGTCGGGCCAGGTGCGTTGGAATGCACTGCCCGAAAGGTCGTAGGTGTGGTTGTAAACCACGTCGAGAATAACGCGTATGCCCGCCTTATGCAGCGCTTGCACCATCTGTTTAAACTCGCGTATGCGCACTTCGGGGCGATAGGGATCGGTGCTGTACGAGCCTTCGGGCACATTATAGTTCAGCGGATCATAGCCCCAGTTATACTGCGGTTTGTCTAGTCGCGTTTCGTCTACCGAAGCATAGTCGAACGATGGCAGAATATGCACGGCATTAACACCCAATTGGCGCAAGTGGTTGATGGCCTTCTCTTCGGTTAAAGCAAGGAATTTACCTTTGTTCTTGATGCCCGACGAGGGGTGAATGGAGAAGTCGCGATGGTGAAGTTCGTAGATAACGAGGTCGGCAGGCGAAGCCAACGGCGGGCGTTTGTCGGCATTCCATCCCTCGGGATTTGTCTCATCGAGGTCTACGATGGCTGCTCGCCTACCGTTTACGCCCACTGCCTTGGCGAAGATACCAGGCGTTTCGCCTCGGTTAAAGGCAGGGATGTCGAAGGTATAAAAACGTCCTTTGAGGTCGCCTTTTGCCGTAACGCTCCACCTATCTTTGCCTGCGGGTTTCATTCGCAAGGTTTGCAAGGGCTGCCCACCCTGCCCTTCGGCGTAAATCTTTACCAACACGCGCTTTGCGTTCGTAGGTGCGTGAAGCTTAAACACCGTCTCGCGGGGCGAGTAAGTCATCTCGTTCATGTCTTGCGCACGTGCTTCAAGCCCTTGGGCGCAAACAAACAAGGCAGCCATGATCAATCCTTTTATGTCCATTTCGTTGCTTTTTATTTTATTCTTAATAAGCCGACGAGGTGACAGGTGGATGAGTGGATGAGTTAACGAGTGAATAAATTGACAAGTTAACGAGTAGACAAGTTAAGAGGCGAAGCCATCTTTTCATCCTTCCACTCTTTCATCTTTTCACCTTTTCACCCTTTCAACTTTTCATCCTTTCACCCTTTCAACTTTTCCCTTTTTCATCGTCCGCTTTGTTGAACCATATCCCTAACGGCCGCGCAGAAAGGCGTATTGACCATCAAGTCTTCGATATTGAGGTGCATACGATAACGCCAATAGTGGCGGGGGTTGGCTGGAATGTTGATGCGTTCGGCGTCGGCGTCGGGCAAACGCAACGCTTCGTCGGTGGCCAACCAGTCTTGTATGCTGAGAATACACAGCATTGAGGGCGACATAAGCTGGCGCAACACGATGTCGCGAGCCAACAATCCCGAGAGCGGATGTGGTGCAGGACCACCCTTATAAAGCATGGTGTTATAGTATTCTTGCGTTCGTTCCCAGTTCTCGTCCCACCATTGGCGCAGCGTTGGCATGTCGTGACTGCTGAAGGTGTTTACCGAACGGTAAGGGAAAGCAGAGAGATTGCCGAAGCGCACACGTGGATCTTTGGGCATAGACTGCACTTCGAGCGACAGAATACGTAGTTCGTCCATCACCCACGCCACACAATCGGGCACCATACCAAGGTCTTCGGCACATACAAGCATGCGTGTAGCCTCTACCAACTTGGGCAGTTTCTTCATCGCCTCATGGTACCAGAACTGGTTGTTGCGGCGATAATAGTAGTCGTTGTATATGCGGTTAAACACGGCCTTGTCTTTATCCCAAAGCGCCTCGTACACAAAATCGTGCTGAACGGAGATGCGCGGATGGAACTTAGAGGGGTCTTTGCGGTCGCGAACGAAAAGCACATCGCTTACCAAGGCATACAATCCATCGCGCAACCAGCGGTCGGCTTCCTCGTTCTTACCCTCAAAGGCTTGTTCAATCTTACGCTGCGTATCATACTCGGGACGCAATTCCCAGATGTCGTCGTGCAGTGGCTGCAAATAGGTAGCCTTCACATGGGCAGCGTTCTCGCCAAACATGCGGTCGAGAACCCAATCGCTGATAAACGGACGGGTAAACGCCTCTTCGTTGAAAGGCAGTCCGTAGGCCTCTATTTCCTCGCGACTCATGCCCAACGAGGGCGAAAACTGACCCAACAAGCCATCTACACACGACACGGGAATTTCCCAAATGCGGAAGAAACCCAGTACGTGGTCGATGCGATAGGCATCGAAAAACTTCGCCATATTTTGGAAACGGCGCACCCACCAGGCGCAATCGTCGCGCAACATCTCGTCCCAGTTGTAGGTTGGGAAGCCCCAATTCTGACCTTTAACCGAGAAATCGTCGGGCGGTGCACCCGCTTGTCCGTTTAGGTTAAAGTAATGTGGTTCGGTCCACACGTCGCAACCGTGGCGGTTTACACCAATGGGGATGTCGCCTTTCAGTATCACACCCTTGGCGCGAGCATGTTCGTGGGCATGGCGCATTTGGGTGTAAAGCAGATATTGAACGAAGTAATGGAAGGCCACCTCCTTATAAGCCTTGGTTGTAGGCGTAGAGAGTGGCTTGCGTTCAGCCTCGTCCCAAGTGTTGTGATCGGGCCATTGGGTGAAGTCGGCAGTGCCGTAGAGGTCGCGAAGGTGGCAATATTGGGCGTAGGGTACTAACCAATAAGCCTCTTCTTCAAAGAATTTTTTGAACTCGCTGCTCTTCATCATCTCCTTGCCTTCTTGCTCAAACAGCAGTTTGAGATAAGCCGTTTTGGCGTTGTTCACACGCTCGTAGTCTATTTGCGATAGCGCATTAAGCTCTTGTCGCAAAGCTTCGAAGGCCATGCGGTCGTCTTCGCTCTTCAATAGCGGCAGCGCATTGAGGTCTACATACTGCGGATGAAGGGCGAAAATGCTGATGCAGCTATATGGATAAGAGTCGGTCCAGGTGTGTGTTGTGGTGCTATCGTTGATGGGCAACACCTGCAACACGCGTTGGTTGGTATGCGCCACAAAGTCGATCATGGCCTTGAGGTCGCCAAAGTCGCCCACACCGAAGCTGCGTTTGGTGCGCAACGAGAATACGGGTACAAGCGTTCCGGCAAAGCGTTCGTCCCAAAGTTCGAAGAAAGCTTGGTTCAATTGGTAGACACAAGCTTCGTTCATGCCAACCAGCGGCAACTGTAATTCGCGGTTATAACCCGTCTCCCAAAGCGGTGCAACGCGCTTATCGGCATCAATAGCCACGAATTTCACGGCTATTTCTTCACCTTTCAACTCGCTGAGATTGAGGTCTATGGCCCATTCGCTGTCGTTTACCTCCGTCATGGGCAAGGCCCTGCCAAGCGACCACGCACCAAGTGCGATGTCGTCGCCCACCAACACGAGGCGTTGAGAGCTTCGAAGCTGTGGCGCACGCACCACCAAACGCAGCGTCCGCTCGTAATCGGATGCGGGCAAGGCCTGAATGTCGCGACGCTTAAGGCATTGGGTGAAGGCCGAAGTGTATTGGTAAGCATCTTCGGGGATGGCATTCCACTGGTCGTAAACGTGGTAGGCTTTTGCTTTAAGCGCGCCAAGGCCCAAGCGATGGGGATGTAACGTCCACTCCTGACGCTTCGTTACGCCAGCGATATCTACGCAATAGAAGTACTCCACGGCGTTTTGGCAAGCGTCGGGCAACTTGTTTATACAACAATTCCAGCGCAATCCGTCGATCGTATTCATGCGATATTGCGTTGTTTGGCATTCGCCCTTACCGTTGTTAGTAACAATGTTCAGCACCAATTCTTCTCCGAAGACGGTCTGGTAATCGATATTGAAATATAAATTCATAGACTCAGGGGTTAGTAAACTTGGCGTAAAGTTAGGCATTAATTCGTAAGGGATTCACCCCTAAAAGAGGGAAATGTTTATCTTGGCGATGCAAACGATTGCGCGGAGCTAAAATCAGGGCTAATTTGCAAATAGTCAATAGACTATCGTTTGCTATAGATAACGCGCACATACACTAACTTCGGCCATACGAATGACACCCCCTTGCGATGGGCTTTTTGGTAAGGTGAAGCGCTACAAGCCACTTGTAGCCCGGCTACAACTGCTTTGTAGTGACACTACAAGTGCTTTGTAGTGGGGCTACAAAAGGCTTGTAGTGGCAGTACAATGTTGTGTACTGAGATTAGTTGACACTTTTCGTTGTTAAATACTCCTTTGGTTGACAAG
>ERZ773070.144-NODE-144-length-54358-cov-15.120914_pt1 | contig 54358 bp, 57 predicted proteins | sample MGYA00580618_ERZ773070 | MGnify/ENA primary metagenome ERZ773070 (study PRJEB29015, sample SAMEA2738023) | human oral metagenome | biome: human oral; feature: human-associated habitat; material: dental | place: China | collected 2019 ...
AAGACTGTACACCAAACATTCCCAAGTTACTAATCGTGAAGGTTGAGTTTTGCAGTTCGCTCGGTGCCAACTTACCATCCAAAGTACGTCCGATAACGTCTTTAAAGGCTACAACTAACTCTGACAAGCTCATTTTTTCTGCGTTGTAGACGACTGGTGTCATCAGGCCATTGTCCATACCGACCGCCATAGCCAAATTCACATAATTGTGAGTGATGATTGTCTTTCCTTCGTCCGTCAATGAAGCGTTGAGATAAGGGTGCTTCATCAATGTCTTGACAACAGCAAGAGAAAGCAGGTCTGTCACAGTTACTTTTTTGCCAGTTGCTTCTAGGATTGGCTCTAGAACTTTTTTACGCAGAGCCAACATTTCTGTCATGTCAACATCATAGTTGAGGGTGAAGGTTGGCGCAGTTAGGTAAGATTCTACCATCCGTTGTGCGATAACCTTCCGCATTGGCGTCATTGGAATACGCTCAATTTCACCGTAAGGAGTGATGTTGTCTGGAACTTCTTCCACTTTCTCGATTTGAGCAGGAGACTTAATCGTATCCGACTCAATATTTTCAGGCAGAAAGGCAAGGACATCTTTTTTCATAATCTTGCCACGATGGCCAGTTCCTTGAATTTCTTGCCAAGCGATATTATGTTCTTGGGCAATTCGTTTTGCCAGTGGTGAAATCCGCACCACGTTTGTATCTTTATAAGTTTCCACGTCTTCTTTGTGGACACGACCGTTTGCGCCTGAGCCAGAAACATCATAGAGGTTGATTCCCAAATCATCCGCTAACTTTCTAGCAGCAGGAGTCGCTCTTAGCTTATCATCAGCCATGACCTCTCCAATTCTAATTATGATACTAAGGGCACTGACTGCAAAGAAAAAATAGTTTCAATTCCTTCCAGTCGTAACCCTACAAGTTATTTTAATGCTATTTGTAACGACTATCAGCCATCACGAAAGTTTTAACATCTTTGACCCTCTACACAAGATTAGATTACATAAAATAATCTATGTAATCTAATCCATGAGAAAGCCTTTTCTTTATTATACCTTATTCTTTATGATATGTCTTCCGAATAGCGTCTTTGATGCTTTCAACAGTCGGAATCATCGCGTTTTCCAAGTTTTGTGCATAAGGCATTGGCACATCTTCACCTGCACAACGGCGGATTGGTGCATCTAGATAGTCAAATGCTTCAGATTCAGCAATAATCGCTGAAATTTCACCAATAAAACCGCTAGTTTTGTGGGCATCATTTACCAGAACAACCTTACCAGTCTTCTTAACAGAATTGATGATAATATCCTTATCAAGCGGCACCAATGTACGTGGGTCAACGACTTCTACAGAGATACCTTCTTCTGCCAATTCTTCAGCTGCCTGCATGACACGGCGCAGCATTTTTCCGTAGGTAACAACTGTTACATCAGTACCTTCTTTTTTGATTTCGCCAACGCCAAGCGGAATAACATACTCAGGATCGACTGGCACTTCCCCTTTTTGGTTAAATTCAGACTTATATTCCAAGATAATAACTGGGTTATTGTCTCGGATAGAAGCTTTGAGGAGACCTTTCATATCAGCTGGAGTACCTGGTGCTACTACCTTCAATCCTGGAATGTGGGTAAACCAAGATTCCAAAGACTGAGAGTGCTGAGCCGCAGAGCCAACTCCATTACCAGCCGCACAACGAATGGTCATTGGAACTTGCCCTTTACCGCCAAACATGTAGCGAGTTTTAGCCGCTTGGTTGACGATATTATCCATGGCAATCACAGCGAAGTCCATGAAGGTCATATCGACGATTGGACGAAGACCTGTCATAGCTGCTCCTGCTGCTGCTCCAGAAATCGCTGCCTCTGAAATCGGACAGTCGCGTACACGCTCTGGTCCAAATTCTTCCAGCATACCAACTGATGTTCCGAAATCTCCACCAAAGACTCCGACATCTTCTCCCATCAAGAGTACATTTTCATCGCGACGCATTTCCTCAGACATAGCGAGGATAATGGTGTCACGAAAAGACATAGTTTTAGTTTCCATTTTCTTTTTCTCCTCTCTTTAGTCTGCGTAAATATCTTCAAAGGCAGATTCGAGCGGCGGGAATGGGCTTTCTTCTGCAAACTTGACAGATGCTTCTACTGCCTCTTTGACACTAGCTTGGATAGCTTCTAGCTCTTCCTCGCTTGCAATCTTGTTTTCCAGCAGGTATTTACGAAGATTTTCGATTGGATCTTTCTTCTTCCATTCGTCTACTTCTTCGCGAGTACGGTATTTACCTGGATCAGAAGACGAGTGTCCCAACCAACGATAGGTTACACTTTCGATCAAGACTGGTCCCTTACCACTACGAACGTGCTCGACAGCCTTTTGGAAGCCTTCATAGACATCGAGAACATTATTTCCGTCTTCGATGAACATGCCTGGAATACCATAAGCTGCGCTGCGCTGATGAATATGGTCAACATTGGTCATTTTCTTGATGTCAGCAGAAATACCGTAGCCGTTATTGATACAGTAGAAAATAACTGGTAGATTCCAGATGGAAGCCATGTTGACTGCTTCATGGAAAACACCTTCGTTGGTCGCACCGTCACCAAAGAAGCAGACAACAATCTTGCCTGTCTTTTTCATTTGCTGGGTCAGAGCTGCTCCGACAGCGATTCCCATACCGCCTCCTACAATACCATTGGCACCAAGGTTTCCAGCATCCAGATCGGCAATATGCATAGAGCCGCCTTTTCCTTTACAAGTACCATTATACTTACCAAGGATTTCAGCCATCATACCATTCAGGTCAATGCCTTTGGCAATGGCTTGGCCGTGTCCACGGTGATTAGAAGTGATTAAATCATCCGGATTCAAAGCTAACATTGCACCAACGTTTGCTGCTTCCTCACCAACTGAAAAGTGAGTCATGCCTGGAACTTTTCCTTTTTTTACAAGTTGCGCAATTTTCAAGTCCATGCGACGGATCTCTTCCATCTTACGGAACATCTCTAATAAGAGAGATTTATCTAAAGTTGCCATTTCTTTGCCTTTCTAAAACGCTGTTCAATCGTGAACTAAGACAATTGTTGGGAGCTGACCAAGTCGCACTGAGCTTTCATGAATATCCCACGCGCTCGAATTGTCCTATAATTCCGAATGATACAGGGTATAAGCATTATTTATTTCCTCTCTATTCTAACCAATGTTGAAAACACTGTCAAAATTTTTGCTCAGATTTTTTCACAAAGAAAAAATCAGCATATCGCATGGATACGCTGATTGATGAAACAAAAATAAAAAATTCACAAACTATCATTCCTAGATTTTTTGAATGGTTCTATTCTGCTTTCTTTCCAAAGTCAGCAATCATTTCTTCCATCTGCTCCCGACTTGGAGTGGTCAGCATGTAGAGGTAGTCTCCTTGCAACTCTGCAAAGGCCGCTGGCATGTCTTTTTTGACTTTAAAATTATCCCGATATTTCTCTAGCAAATCCGCCTCTGAATAAGCATAATGCGAGCTTGCGCGACGAGACGTTGCCAAGCAGAATAATGGCTCTACGTCTGACTCAGGGAAAGGCTCACCCACCACAATATTCGCGTATCCACGATAGAGATCAATAGAATGAGCATAGTTATAAACATCGATGGTAAAGCCACCTGCTGGACGATTATTGTATTCGATAGCTATGTAATCACCGTCTTGACGGAAAAACTCGATATGGAAAAAGCGCTCTTTCATGCCAAATGCTTGGACGATGGCCTCGCCATAAGCACGAAGTTTTGGATCCATCTCCTTGAGGATATAGTAAGAATTATCCATTTTATAAAGCATGAGGTCTAGCGGTGTGTAGGCGTAATCAAAAGTTGTTGAAAAGACAATATTCCCCTCCGAATCAATCAGGCCATCAAATGTACAGATCTCACTAGAAGTCACAAATTTTTCAAAGAAATAGACAGTTTCCTGCTCCCATTCTTCTTTAAAATGCTCGACATCTGCAGCGGTCTCAATCTTAAACGTGGCTGCAGCACCTACCCCATTGTCTGGCTTGGCAATCAGAGGCAGGCCGATTTTTTTGACAGCCTGATCCACGTCCGATAGTTTTTTAACAACCTGACCTGGAACGACTGGCACGCCAGCTTTCTGGAAGAGTTTCTTCATTTCAGACTTGAATTTAGTCTTTTTCAGGTCATTTGGCTTAGCTCCAAAAACGTTAAATTGTTCCCGCAATTGGGCATCTTGCTCCAGCCAGTATTCATTGTGGGATTCGATGCGGTCAATCGGTCCATGTTTATAGAAAAGGAAGGCTACCGCACGTTTCACTTCGTCCAGATTTTCCAAATTGTCAACACGGAAATACTCGGTCAATGCGTTCTGGAGGCTTGGACCTAACTGCTCATAGGGCTCCTGTCCGATACCAAGCACTGTAATGCCCTTGTTAGCCAGCTCAATCGTAAACTGCTGGAAATTTTCTGGATAATAAGGTGAAATAACAATATAATTCATAGTAAGACTTCCTTTCTACTTAACATTTTAGAGATTTAACTGGCTCAAGAAATAAGGCATCTGCTTGCGCCACCAAATCCAATCATGGGACACATCATGGCCCCATTCAGCAAACCAAGCTGGAATATTTTTGTGTTCGCAGGCTTCTTTCAGTGTGTAGAACGAAGGAAGACCGTCCTGCTCCCAGTCGCCCAAACCGGTACAAACAATAATATCAGCCTGTCGATAGCGGTCAATAAACCAACCATCATTTTGGTTCCAGATATAGTCAGCTGGCGAGTTTTGATAAATGACTTCATCGTTCAAATTGTCACCAACAAAGAAACGTGCATCATAGACACCACTGAGGGCGATTACTTTATTAAAAACATCTGGATGCTGGAGGAAGAAATTGACGGCATGATAAGCGCCCATAGAGCAACCTGTCGTCATCATTGGGTCAAACCAACCTGTCTTGTGTTTGATAAAGGGAATTGCTTCTTCAATGACATAACGCTCATAAGCACGGTGCATCTCAGCACGGTCATGGGGATGTTTCCAGTCTGCCAGCCAGCTTTCGCTATCTATACTGCTCAAGGTAAAAAATTGCACCTTCCCTGTCTCGATGAACCAAGAGCAGGCCTCAATCATACCGAAATCAGCATATTCATTGTGAGAACCTCCTGACGAAGCAAAGACTACCACTGGAATGCCAGCATGACCGTAACGATTGACATACATTTCACGGTTCAAATGACCGCTCCAATGACTTAAAAATTCTACATGCATTTCTTTTCTCCTTTTTGCTTCTTTTCCTACCACTTTTCACTGATAAAGCGGAAACAGTCGGGCAGATTTTCCGCCCAGTCCACTTCATTGTGAATCGCTCCTGACTGGATTTTGATGTGGAGATTGTCCAGCTCCACACCAGCAGTAATCAGCTGCCGGTAATAACTGAGCGAAGAATCAATGTAGGCTTGTTTGATATTGCCCGCCATGAGGGTCTTGTCAGTATCATCAGCTTCCTCTGTTCCAACATAGATGAAAACTCGCTGGTCAGAGTGCAATTTCTGACGCTCTATATAGCGATCAAAAGCTTCCTGATGGAGCCAGTTAGCTGATGAAAAAACGCCCAGACAGCCGACCTGATCCTGATATTCAATCCCGATAAACTGGGTAATATTGCCACCCAATGAAGAACCAATCATAGCTGTATGCTGGCGGTCAGGCTTCGTCCGATAGTTTTCATCAATAAAAGGTTTGACAACATCCATGACGAACTCAGCGTACTCTGTGCCCTTACCGCCAAATTGCATGCCGGGAATATTGGATTCTTGAAATTTCCATGCTGAATATTCATTCATCCGACGCGGTCCATCATTGTCAATGGCCACGACTATCATTTTTTCAATATCGGGATTGCGCTTGATTGTCGGAATCACTTTCCAAGAATGGCCACTGAAAGACTCCTTGCTGTAAAGGACATTTTGGCCATCGTGAAAATAAACGACAGGATAGGTCTTTTCAGTATCTTGTTCATAGTTTTTAGGAAGCAAGACTCGCACGCGCCGCTTCTGTTTGGTGTAAGGAACTAGCAACTCATGGGTTTTCATATCAAGATAGAAATAGGATTTATTCATTTTCAGAAAACTTTCTATTTTCAAAATTTTTATTTATTATATCATATCACAATTTAAGTAAAAAAGTTAGGAAATACCTAACTTTTTTGAGATTTTCAGGGAAAACTTACTCTACTTATCTAAATAGGGCGCTAAATCTGCCAGTGCCCGCTCAGCAATTTTCTCATAGCGCTCCTTCTTATCACGAATTCGAGGGCCGTCAAGCTCTTTGATAATACCAAAATTGACATTCATGGGTTGGAAATGCTTGCTGTCAGCATGGGTAACATAATGTGGCAGGCTGCCGATAGCTGTTGTTTCTGGAAAAACAAGTGCTTCTTCTCCATTGAAGAGTCGAGCGGCATTGATACCAGCAACTAGACCAGAAGCTGCTGATTCAACATAGCCTTCGACCCCCGTCATTTGTCCTGCAAAGAAAAGATTGGGCTGTTTCTTAGATCGGAAAGTCTGTTCCAGCAGATTTGGAGAGTCCATGTAAGAATTTCGGTGCATGACACCATAGCGGACAAATTCTGCATTCTCAAGGCCAGGAATCATTTGAAAGACACGCTTTTGCTCTCCCCACTTGAGATGAGTTTGGAAACCGACAATATTGTAAAGACTGCCCGCTGCATTGTCCTGGCGAAGCTGCACCACAGCGTAAGGGGTCTTAAAGTCACCATCACGAGGTCCTTGGTAGTCATCTGGATATTCTAAACCAACTGGCTTCATCGGGCCATAAAGCATGGTTTTAATGCCTCGCTTGGCCATTACTTCAATAGGCATGCAGCCTTCAAAGTATTTTTCCTTCTCAAAGGAATTGAGCGGTGCTTCCTCCGCATTGACCAAAGCTTCATGGAAATCCATAAATTCTTGTTTAGTCATTGGCGCATTGAGATAGGCCGCTTCGCCCTTGTCATAGCGGGATTTGAGATAAACCTTGGTCATATCAATGGTATTGACATCGATGATTGGCGCTGCTGCATCGTAGAAATAAAATCCGTCGCCGCCATTGAGCGCGTGGATTTTTTCTGCCAAAGCATCGCTGGTCAAGGGTCCTGTCGCAATGACTGTAATGGCATCCTCCGGAATTTCTGTGATTTCTTCACGAATGACCTCAATCAATGGATGATTGGTCACCAACTCCGTTACCATCTGAGAAAAACCTTCTCTATCAACCGCTAGAGCACCACCTGCTGGTACCCGATTCGCTTCCGCTGACTTTAAAATGACCGAGTCCAACCGCCGCATTTCTTCCTTGAGCAGACCGACTGCATTGGTCAGCGCATCTCCTCTCAGAGAATTAGAGCAGACCAATTCTGCAAAGTCCGCAGTTTTGTGTTGAGGCGTCGACTTGACACCCCGCATTTCATAAAGTTTAACTGGAATTCCACGCTTGGCAATCTGGTAAGCCGCTTCACTACCAGCCAGACCAGCACCAATAACATTGATATAAGATTGAGACACGACACTAATACCTCTTTGGGTGGAACCTAAGTCCATATCAAAACAAAACACTGAACTGTTTGCACCCACAAATCTTTCTAAATTAATACTTGGTCTATTATAACAAAAAGCCAGCAAAAAAGACAGACAGGAGAACTCCTATCTATCCATCATTTTATCATTTTTTCCAAATAAGCAATCTTAGCAAAATCTTTACGATTGTTATTATCATTTCGGTAAGAATCTTGGGAAGAGGCACGGTAGATAGCTAAAAATTGCTCTGCAGTTGGCAGGAGAAATTCAACACCTCCCACTTCTCTCCGAGTTAGCTCCGCTATTGGCACACCTGAGAATGCCTCCAGCGTTTCCATGACCCCAAATTCAATAGACAAATCTTCCTTTTGAAATTCGTGCTCGTGCAGATCGACTAAACGATAACCTAGACACCCCATCATGGGTTCAATCTTATCCATATCGTAAATACGCTCTTCATCTGGCGCTTCCCAGCCACGCTCATCACCATAAACATGAATGTCGATATCACGCGCCTGCCAGTCCTGACCAGTAACCTGCTCCAGACCTAGAGAACCCATCAGCAGTGGAACGATTCCCATCTTGTTCAGTTGAGACGCGATTTTTAGAAATTCTGCAAATTTATCTGTCATAAAGGTACCTACCTTTTATAAAAAATTTACTGAACTAACTATTTCACTTTTTCTTCTTGATAATCTCCATTACTGCAGACCACCTGCTTACCGCCACCACGTACTTTCTTTTCAACTAGATAATGGTCACATTTTGGACAGTTACGCCCAACAGGCTTGTCCCAAGATGTGAAATCACAGTCTGGATAACGATCACAGCCATAAAAAATGCGATTTCGCTTAGTCTTACGCTCGATAACTTGACCTTTTTGGCACTGTGGGCAGGTCACGCCAATTTCCTTGACAATAGCTTGGGTATGACGACAGTCTGGGAAATTGCTACAAGCATAGAACTTGCCAAATCGACCCAGCTTGATGACCATTGGACTGCCACAGACTTCACAGTCAAAACCGGCTGGCTCATCCTTGATTTGGATTTTTTCCATTTCAGTCTCGGCTTTAGCCACTTCCTTTTCAAAAGGTTTGTAAAACTCGTCAATGACTTTCTGCCACTGTTCTTTTCCAACTTCTACATCATCCAGTTTTGCTTCCATTTCGGCTGTAAATTTCACATTTACGATGCCTGGGAAGAATTCGACAATCAGCGCATTGACAATCTCACCTAATTCCGTCGGCTCAAAGCGCTTGGAAACCAATTTGACATAATAACGTTTCTGAATGGTCTCAATGGTCGGTGCATAGGTAGATGGACGTCCAACGCCATTTTCTTCCAAAGTCTTGATGAGCGTCGCTTCAGAATAGCGAGCAGGCGGCTGGGTAAAGTGCTGTTCTGGATTGGTATTGACACGTTTGACGGTATCACCTTTTTCCATGTCCGGCAGCATTTTATTCTTGTCAGAGTCATTATAGATAGCCAGATATCCATCAAACTTAACCTGACTGCCGTTGGCAGCAAATTGGACACCATTTTGCCCCAGCTTAACATTCATTGTATCAAAGACCGCTGCTGTCATTTGGCTGGCTACAAAGCGATTCCAGATTAGCGTATAGAGCTTAAGCTGATCCTTATCCAGATATTTTGCAATGCTTTCTGGTGTATTAAAAACACTGGAAGGACGAATGGCCTCGTGGGCATCTTGAGCTCCTGAAGCATTTTTCACCTTACTGCCATGTTTAGAATATTTAGCACCAAATTTATCCGTAATAAAGCTAGCCGCCTCATTCTGCGCTACTGGGCTGATCCGAGTCGAGTCGGTACGCATATACGTAATCAGACCTTGCACGCCAGAGCCGATATTAATACCTTCATAGAGCTGCTGAGCTACCATCATGGTCTTACGAGTCCGGAAATTAATCTTATTAGCGGCATCCTGCTGCATAGAGGAAGTCGTGTAGGGCAGCGGAGCATTGCGTCGACGCTCTTTCTTTTCGACGCTGTCGACAGTAAAGTCATCACCCTTAAGATGAGACAAGACTTCTTTGACATCCTCGTTGTTGGTCAGCTTCATCTTCTTGCCATTCATGCCATAGAAGCTAGCCTGGAACTGACGAGCCCCTTTCTTAAAGGTTCCGTCAATTGTCCAATATTCTTCCGGTTTGAAGGCGTTGATTTCATTTTCACGGTCGATAATCAGCTTGAGAGCAACAGACTGCACTCGACCAGCTGACAGACCTTTTTTGACTTTCTTCCAAAGAATCGGAGAAATGGAATAACCAACCAAGCGGTCCAGAACCCGACGAGCTTGCTGGGCATTGACCAAATCCATATCAATTTGACGCGGCTCTTTAAAAGCATTCTTGACCGCATCCTTGGTGATTTCATTGAAGACGACACGGTTTTTCTCTTTCTCATCTAGATTGAGAATGTGGGCCAAATGCCAAGAAATAGCTTCTCCTTCGCGGTCCGGGTCACTTGCTAGAAAGACTTGCTTGGCTTTCTTGGCTTCTTTTTTTAAGTCATTAATCAAAGGACCCTTACCACGAATATTGATGTATTGTGGCTCATAGTTGTTCTCAAAATCGATGGACATGGTAGACTTTTTCAGGTCGCGAATATGCCCCACACTGGCTAGAACCTTATAGTTTCGCCCCAGATATTTTTCTATTGTTTTTGCCTTGGCAGGCGATTCTACGATGACAAGATTCTTCTTGACCGCAGACTTTTTCTTTGTTTTTGTTACCAAATTAGACACCTTCTATAAGAAATAAATCTCATAGAGTTTAAACTATTTTTTGATAGATGTCAACTCACAACATTCTCTATAGGAAAACTTGTTTTAGAATTGGAACTCAGATAGGACGTCAGATCCCGATGTGATGCACTTTGCGCCCTCTTGAATCAAATGATGACAACCGTCAGATTTTCCATCTAAAATTGACCCTGGAATGGCAAAAACATCCCGCCCCTCTTCCATTGCCCGCTCACAAGTAATCAGACTGCCTGAGCGCATCTTGGCTTCTGCCACGATAACGCCTCGACAAAGACCTGCGATGATACGATTTCGCTCTGGAAAATGGAATTTCAAGGGTTGCTCACCTGGCCCATACTCCGTCAGCAATAGATGATTTTTGCCAATATAAGCCTGCAGTTTTTGATTGGCCTTGGGATAGAAGACATCTAGTCCCGTCCCAATGACAGCAATAGTTTGGCCACCATTTTGCAGGGCAGCCATGTGGGCCACGGTATCAATCCCACGAGCCAAACCGCTGACGATAACCAGCTCATTATTCAACTCCTTGATGATTTTCTGCACAGCAGCATTGCCCTGCTTACTGCTGTCTCGACTACCGACAATGGCTATCTTGGGCATTTCTAGCAAGTTTAGATTTCCTTGATAAAATAGCAAAGTCGGTGCATCGTAAATCTCGCATAGATCCCAAGGATACACATCATCCAAGATTGAAAAGGACGGAAAACGTTCAAATTCTTCTTTCAAAGCTGGTAAATCAAATCGCTTGTATTTTTCCATAAAGAGTGCGGGATTGCGACACTCAGAGACGACGGCCTTGTCTCGTAAAGATAGCTCTCCTTTTTTATTTTCTGCATACCTCAAGATATTTAAGACCTGTTGATTGGTCAAGCCAGCTTTTTTCATTTTATAAATTTCAAAATTATTCATTTTAATCACCTCACTTTCTTATTCGTAAAAAAGTTCAAAAAAAGAACTGCAATACAGTTCCTTGTTTCTTATTCGATTAATTATTGAAAAACGGTTAAGTTCTTCTATTCTTCATGAACAGGAATTTCCTTAATAATCTTAGCAGGATTGCCGGCTAGGACTACATTATCGCCAAATGATTTAGTCACCACTGCACCAGCTCCGACTACCACATTATCTCCTAGCGTCACGCCTGGCAGAATGGTTACACCTCCACCAGCCCAGAAATTGTCACCAATCTTAATCGGCGCCCCGTATTCAATGCCGGAATTTCGTTCCACTGGATCAAGCGGATGCAGCGGTGTTAGAAACTGGCAATTGGGACCCAGCATGGCATTCTTTCCAATGGTAATAGGACAGACATCCAGCATGGTCAAATTCCAGTTGGAATAGAAATTCTCCCCCAAGTGAATGTTAACTCCATAATCACAGACCAAATCTGGATGCAACCAAAGATTCTCCCCTGTACTGCCAAACCACTCCTTGGCGATAGCACTACGTTTCTCAATATCTCGTTCTTGGTTAAAACGATACTGAAAATCTCTCGAGCGAGCAGCCAATGCTCTCAATTCAGGGTCTTGAGGGCTGTAGTTCTCTCCTGCAATCATTTTTTGGTATTCACTAGTCATACTTGTCTCCTCATTACGATTAGGATTTCTTATGAATTTGTCATGGATTTAATCGGTTCAAAACTTCGGCGGTGAATCGGTGTGATACCGTATTTTTCCAAGCCTTCCAGATGTAGCTTGGTGCCATAACCAGCATTCTGGGCAAAGTCATAGCCCGGATAAACCTGGTCAAAATCCGCCATTATCTTGTCCCTCGTCACCTTGGCTACGATAGAAGCCGCAGCGATGGACAGGGAATTGGCATCGCCCTTAATAATGGACTGCTGAGGCAAGGGCAAGTCTAACCTCATCGCGTCAATCAAGAGGTAATCTGGCTTAATCTTGAGCTGGGCTACCGCTTCTGCCATGGCTAGCTTGGTCGCTTCATAGATATTGACTCGGTCAATCGTTTGATTGTCCATAATGCCCAAACCAACGGCTAAGGCCTGATCTAGCACCGCTTGATAAATTGCCTCATGCTTTTTCTTGGGAATCTTCTTACTGTCATTCAGCCCCTTGATTTTACAGTTAAGAGGCAGAATGACTGCTGCTGCGACTACTGGACCAGCTAAGGGACCTCGTCCGACTTCATCAATGCCAGCAAGGGCTTGGAAGCCTTGACTGTAGAGTTCTTTTTCATAGCGCAGCATGTACTCTAGGCGTAAGTTTTCATCTATCTCTGCTTGGATTTCTTTTTGGCGCTTGAGTAGTAGTTTTTGAACACCGCTCCTCTCATCCTGCTTTAAAGCCTGAAAAAGCGGATCCTGCAAGTCAGAAACTTGAGCCAGCTGCTCTTGGATTTCCTTAATCGTGGCCATCCAATTCCTCCAGAGAATCCAATGTATAGCGACCTAAGCGGCCATCACGCACTTCCTTGACAAAGAGGCTATAAAAACGATCGTAGTCCTCTCTGAAGCCCAATTTCTGGGTCATATCCATAATCATGTCTGGCGCTTCCAGCTCTAAATCCAGCTGCTTAAAACGCTCCTGCAATGCCTTAGGATAATGCTCTTTGAAATAATTGAGCCCGAAAATCGTGACCTCATCCATGGGCAGCAAATTATCCTTGATAGCACCTGTCAAAGCGAGTTTCAAAGCCACCATTTCATCTTCAAATTTTGGCCAAAGAATCCCCGGTGTATCTAGAATTTCCAAATCCTTATTGGACTTGAGCCACTGTTGACCTTTTGTGACCCCGGGTTTATTGCCGACTATCGCGATTTTCTTACCAGCCAGCCGGTTCATCAGCGTTGACTTTCCAGCATTGGGAATCCCGATAATCATGGTACGCAGAGTCTCGATTTGAATTCCTCTTTCTCGCTGGCGAGCGAGCTTATCAGCCATCAATTTCTTAGCTGCTTCGGTCACTTTTTTTACTGCAGATTGTTCCTTAGAGTTAATAGCCAAGGTTTTGATTCCCTGACTTTCAAAATATGCCTGCCATTCCTTGGTTAAGTTTGGATCCGCTAAGTCTGCCTTATTTAAAATCAACAACTTAGGCTTATCTCCAACAATTTTGGTCAGCATGGGATTTTGACTGGACAAGGGCAACCTCGCATCCACCAAAATCGTCACAAAATCTACAAATTTAATACTTTCTTGAACCTGTCTTCGAGCCTTGGACATGTGCCCCGGAAACCATTGAATCGTTGCCATTAAAAACCTCTTTCTTACACTATTCTAGTATCTCATTATACCAAAAAAATAGAGAATAAAATAGTAAAATCGCTCCCTCAAACTGTCAGAAGCGATTCTCTATTCTTATAAAAATGACGGTTTGCGATCCTGTTTATCTGTGAATGGAACTCGCGGTTCACGAATCCTAGTCACATAATCAACAAACTCCTCGCCAGTCTGATCAAACTCAGCAACTGCGAAAAATTGATCGTGGTAAAAGAAAAACTTATAGTGGTTTTCAAAAGCTTCTTTGAGCCATTTGTCTTTGGCAACAATTGAGCGCATCGGATAATCATCTACTGCAGCAACCCACAGAGGTTTCCGATGAGCATGAGTCAGCACCAAATCAGCCATATGAATCATGGTTTCCTCGCCCTGTTTCAGTAAGATGATGCTGTGACCGTTACTGTGACCGCCTGTATGAACCATTTGAATTTCTGGAATGACGTTCAGATATTCAGTAAAAGTTTCAACCTGATCCTGGATTGGCTCCCAATTTTCCTTCAGATAAGTTCCCCTTGTCCGACTATTGGGATTTCGCATTTCGTACCATTCTATCTCATTTACAAAAATCTTTGCATTTGGGAATTTTGAAACAAGCTGATTATTTTCATCTAGTCTAGTCAAACCGCCAGAGTGATCATGGTGCATATGCGTCATTAAAATATGGGAAATATCTTCTGGCTTTAATCCCAAGAGTGCCAAGCTTTCTTCAACACGGCTCTCAGAAAGAATACCGAGATTGCGACGTTGTTTATCAGAAAGCTTAGCCGTATCAAAACTCGCATCAATTAAATAATTCTGCCCCTTGTATTGAATCAAAATCGGATCTGTCAGTTCAGCCATCATATTTTCTTCTGTTGTTGGATAATAACGTGACCAAACAACCTTTGGTACCGGGCCAAACAAGGTGCCTGCATCTGTGAGCTTATCCGCTCCACGCAACCAAGTCAGCTTCATTTCCCCAAACTGATACTCTTGTAATTTGAGTTCTGTCATTTTTTACTCCTTTAACCATCTCTCTGCGATTTCTTTTCTGATCGAATTCCCTGACCGTCCATAATTTTCAATAATTTCAGCATCTTTAAAATAGCGTTTGATATTCACATGATCAAATTTTTGTAAAGGCCCGATAAGACGGAGAATTTCATCTGTAACCTCTAGCGCTACCTTAGTCATATATAGCTTTATCCGTGCAACAAACTTGGAATCTTCTTCTATTTGATTAGGATAGGATGAGAAATAGGCATCTGCAGCACAAATTTTATTGTACAAATCTGCGAACTTATACTGATGCAACTCAACATCCATCAGTCGCTTGCCGAATCCTCTTTTTACACGTGCAAACTCAAGACCCTTATGAAAAGCACCTTCGGCAACTCCTAAAGCAACCGCACTCAAGCCAAGTTGCATATTCTTTATGATATCATTAAATTGCTCATTTCCAGCCAAGACTCCGCCTAATAAGGCAGTTTCCGGCAGGTGTACATTATCTAAGGTAACAGAACTTAGTGGAAGTCCTAGTAAACCTTGCTTTTCTATCTGCTCACCAATGAGCACACCCGAAGCATTCGTCTCCACAATGAAGAAGGCGTAAGAATCAGACTTTCCAGTTTCCATTACTTTAGCTAATACCAAGAGAATATCCGCAATGCTGCTATTTGAAACTTTGGCTTTTTCTCCCGAAAGTTGCCACCCTGTCTCTGTCTTGATCGCATAGGTCTCCAAATCTGCCAAACTATTTAGATGCTTAGACTCAGAAAATCCAAGACCTGCTTTACAAGTTCCCTTTACCAACTTGTCCAGATAACGCTCTTTCTGTTGCCCCGTACCAAACTTCAAAATCGGATAAACACCATAACAACCTTGGGTCAGCAATATAGTTGAAAGAGCTGGAAATTCATTCGAAATCATTCGAATAGAGCTGATAAAATCAGAAGCCAAAGCCTGATCGTCTTCTGACAAAATCGGTGAAAAAATATCCAAATCCGTCGTCATTACTTCCCAAATCTCCTGAGGAAATTCGACTGACTCATCATGATTTTTCATGTAGTCTCTAATAGCTGTATTTATATATGAACTCAATGCTGCTGTTTTGGTACTGGACTTCATCATCAATTCTCCCCCCTATGGATGTGGCTCAGAAAGAGGCTGATAATAACCTTTTAAAAGCTCTTCATATACGTATGCTTCTACCTCATTGTAGCTTGCTTTATAAGGCCGGCAGAACCAAATATTGAAAGGCACCGGGTCCTTAAAGCGCACAACCTTGAATTTATTCTTATCGACAAAATACTCTAAAGGACGAGGTAACAGTGCAATCATATCGTTTTGATAAGTTGACTCTATCAAGAAATCCCATGTCGATGATAAATAGGCAAAATTTGCTTTTATCTTTTTACTCTTTAACTTTTCAGTGATTAAATCGTAGGTTGTAAATGATTTATTAAAGGTTGCTAAACCGTACTGAGCGATATCTTTCCATTTCAACAATTCTTTGTTTGCCAAGGGATGATTCTTATCCATATAGGCCACGTATTCATCAACTTGAATGATATACTGTTCATATTTTTTAGGATCCAGATTGGTAGGTTCGATTAGTACTGCAAAATTCAGATCCCCTGCAACCAGCTTTTGACGTAATTCATTACTTCCATCCTCAGTAACCTGAATGTTGACTTGCGGATTGTCTTGTAAAAACTTTGGTAAAATACTAGAAAAATATACACGTAAAATCAATGACGGAATGCCCAAGTTAAAGGTACCTTTTTGTTTAAGAGCTTCCATATGAATCATTGATTGCATCTCTTCATGCCGGTTGACAATCTCTGTGGCAAAGCGGTAAATCTTACCACCAGCTTCCGTCAGACTCTCTAATCTTCCATTTCTGCGATTGAAGAGCTGGACTCCTTCCGTTGATTCAAAATTTGTGACAAACTGACTCAAGGCTGACTGGCTGATATGAATTTTCTTAGCTGCGATAGAAAGATTGCATCCACATTCGACGATATTGATAAAGTAAGTCATTTGAATTATATCCACTTTTCGTCTCCCATCTTTCAAATTTCACGAGGTAATTTGCCATAAATAAAACAACAACTGGCCCTCGAAACCATGATGACCAGTTGCTAGTATTCTGATTAAAAACTAATCATCGCTCAAGTTGTCATAAACACATAGTAACACACTCTCAGAGAAAGAGCAGAATAATTGCTTACTAACTTTATTAGATTGACATCGTTTTCAAGTCTTCTGAGACAATTACTTCTCCTGCTGTCTTTTCAAGCACTTCCTCTAAGGTAACACCAGGAGCAAGCTCTTTCAAGAGGAACTTACCATCTTGGAAACCAAAGACAGCCAACTCTGTAATGACTAAATCAAGAACTCCTTTGGCAGAAAGTGGCAAAGTACACTCTGGCAGAAGTTTAGATTGGCCATCGGCAGTAGTATGCTGGATTGCACCGATAACACGCTTCGCTCCAACCAACAAGTCCATCGCTCCACCCATTCCTGGGGCAAACTTCCCTGGAATAATCCAGTTAGCAATACTACCATCTTGACTGACTTCCAAAGCTCCTAGCACGGTCGCATCAACGTGTCCACCACGGATGATCGCGAAGGAAGTCTGTAAGTCAAATAATGCTGCTCCAGGCAAGAGAGTGATTGGCGCTCCACCAGAGTTTGCTAGGTTTGGATTGTAAGTATCTTTCGTTGGTGTTTCACCAAAGCGAAGCGCTCCATTTTCAGCCTGAAGAATAACGTTTACTCCCTCAGGAATATAGTCAGCAGATGCGTTTGGAATACCAAATCCTAGATTGACAACATCTCCATCTTTAAATTCTTGTGCAACACGTCTTGCAATAATTTCTTTTGATTTCATATTAGTTCACCCCCGCCAATTTTTTAGTCTCTGTCCAAAGATCACCCATCATTTTATGGTGTTCTTCTGGAGTCAAGCTTTGGACGACATAGTCAACAAGGATGCCCGGAATATAAATATCATTCGGATGAATTTCGCCAGCTTCAACAATTTCATTCGCTTCAACGATAACAGTATCTGCTGCGAGAGCTAATTGCAAGGAAATGTTTTTCGTAGTGCCATCGATATACAAGTTGCCGTATTTGTCAGCTTTAGTCGCTTTGATTAAGGCAACATCAATTTTAAGTGGATCATAGACCAAGTATTCACGGCCATTACGCTCTACTTTTTCATAATCTTTTTCTAGGATTGTTCCGACTCCTGTCGGGGTCAAGACAGCTCCTAAGCCAGCTCCAGCTGCATGGAGACGCTCGACAACAGTTCCCATCGGTGTAAATTCGACTTCCATCTTCTTTTCAAAATACTCACGTTGAGCTGCTGCAGATGTTCCTACGTGGGCTGCAATATATTTTTTTACTTGGTGATTTTCACAAAGTCGTCCAACCCCAACTTCTTTACCAGGATGAGATGTTACCACCGATACCAAAGTCAAGTCTTGCTGGTTTTGTTTTACTAATTCTTCAATCAATTCAAAAGGTTCACCGACTCCGAGGAATCCAGAAATTCCAACGATATCACCCGATTTGACCTTAGAAATAGCGTCTGATAATGATACAACTGATTTCATACTGAGACCTCCTCTTTTACTTACGATTGAAAACAGCTTTGCGTTTTTCAACAAAAGCACGCATTCCTTCTAGTTTGTCTTCTGTAGAGAAGAGCAATGCTTCTGCTTCTGTTTCCAGACGGATTGCATTTTTAAGAGGAAGTTCCGCACCAACTTGAATGACATGTTTAGCTTTTTCAACCGCTAACGGTGCATTCTTCATGATGGCTGCGGCTAATTCTTCAGCTGAAGACAACAATTCTTCAGCAGGAACCAGTTTGTTAAGAATACCTAAGTCATAGGCTTCTTGACCTTTCACTGTACGAGCAGTGAAGATAAGTTCCTTGGCACGGCTAGTTCCAATCAAGCGAGACATCCGTTGAGTACCAGCAAATCCTGGAATAATACCCAAGCCAACTTCTGGGAAGCCAACCACTGTTTTTTCAAATCCAATACGGATATCTGTTGAAAGTGCTAGCTCCATACCACCACCGAGTGCATAACCATTGATGACTGCAATCGTTGGTTGGCGTAAATCTGAAAGGCGAGTAAATGTATCATTTGCAAATGTCATGTATTCAAATGCTTGAATAGGTGACATCAAATCCATTTCCTTGATGTCTGCTCCGGCGACGAATGCTTTTTCTCCTGCTCCAGTTACGATGACAACGCGAATTTCCTCGCTTTTCTCAACTTGATCAAGAACTTCATTCAAATCAGCCAAAACTTGAGAACTCAAGGCGTTCAAAGCTTCAGGACGGTTGATAGTGATATATCCAATCCCATTTTTAACTTCTAATAAAACAGTTTTACTCATTTTTATGCTCCTACTTATAAAATTGAATGACTAAGTATGGTGTCAACAAATACTTAAACCACAAATGTAAGAGCTTACATTCTTATGATATACCATTTCTCACACTTCGTCTACTTAATCATCATTTATGAATCAATAAGCTAAGCTTATAGTTTTGATATTCAAATTATTTTTTTGAAAAATAAAACAAGCCCTATCAAGGCTTGCTTGCAAAAAACAGCTCATCGATAGGACTTGTTTATATAGTAGAAGCAAATGGAAAACTTCAAAAATGAACTAGATTCTAGCGTTCTACGATGACCGCTGTACCCATACCGCCACCGATACAAAGGGTAGCAAGACCACGTTTAACATCACGTTTTTGCATTTCGTGCAAAAGTGTTACCAAAATACGGCAGCCTGAAGCACCGATTGGGTGACCAAGAGCAATCGCACCACCATTTACATTGACTTTTTCAGGATCAAGATTCAGTTCTTTACCAACGGCACATGCTTGCGCTGCAAATGCTTCATTGGATTCAACCAAATCTAAATCTTCCACTGTAAATCCGCCTTTTTCAAGGGCTTTGCGAGATGCGTAAATCGGGCCACAACCCATAACTTTTGGATCTAATCCAGCGCTTGCGTAAGATTTGATCGTTGCCAAAACTGGAACGCCCAATTCTTTAGCCTTATCAGCACTCATAACAACTACTGCTGCCGCACCGTCGTTAATACCTGAGGCATTACCAGCAGTCACAGTACCATCTTTCTTGAACACTGGACGCAATTTTCCCAATCCTTCAAGAGAAGCATCTTTTCTTGGAAATTCATCTGTATCAAATACGATAGGATCGCCTTTACGTTGTGGAATTTCAACAGGAACAATTTCTTCTTTGAAACGACCAGCTTCGATCGCTGCAACTGCACGTTTTTGAGATTGCACAGCAAAGTTATCTTGGTCTTCACGTGTAATGCCATATTGTTCAGCAACGTTTTCAGCTGTAATTCCCATATGGAAGGATTCAAAGGCATCTGTCAAGCCATCACGAAGCATAGTGTCTACTACTTGGGAGTCTCCCATACGGGCGCCCCAACGTTGGTTTTGAAGAACATAAGGAGCTTGGCTCATGTTTTCAGCTCCACCAGCTACAACGATATCAGCATCTCCGCACAATACAGCTTGAGCCGCCAATTGAACTGCTTTCAAACCAGAGCCACAAACTTTGTTAATAGTGAAAGCTGGAGAAGCTACTGGGACACCTGCGTTAACACTCATTTGACGAGCTACGTTTTGACCAAGACCTGCACCTAGAACATTCCCCATGATAACTTCATCAACTTGTTCTGGTTTCAAATTTGCTCGTTCAATAGCACTTTTAATAACTAAACTACCTAGATCAACAGCCGAAACATTTTTTAAAGTTCCACCAAAAGAACCTAGAGGTGTGCGGACTGCTGCTACAATAACTGCTTCTTTCATTTCTTGCTCCTTATTATCTTAGTATTTAAAGAATCCTTCTTTAGTCTTGCGACCAAGCTTACCAGCTTCAACCATCTTCTTCAGAAGTGGAGCAGGACGATACTTAGGATCTCCAAATCCATTGTTTAACACTCCCATGATAGCCAAGCAGACATCAAGACCAATCAAGTCAGCCAATGCCAATGGGCCAATTGGGTGATTAGCACCTAGTTTCATTGCTTCGTCAATTTCTTCTGCCGAAGCAACACCTTCACCCAAGATGAAAATAGCTTCATTGATCATTGGAATCAAGATACGGTTCACAACAAAGCCATAAGAATCTTTCACATCTACAGCTGTTTTACCGATTTTTTCAGTCAATTCACGAACAGCTTTCACAACTTCATCTGAAGTTTGAAGCGCACGAATAACTTCGACCAATTTCATAACTGGTGCTGGGTTGAAGAAGTGCATACCAATAACGCGTTCTTGATGAACTGTCGCTGCTGCAATATCAGTAACAGATAGAGATGAAGTGTTTGAAGCTAAAATAGTTTGAGGGTCAGTCAACTCATCCAATTGTTTAAAGATGCTCAATTTGATGTCGCGATTTTCAGTAGCCGCTTCAATAACCAATTGAACATGTTTAGCATCTTCATAAGATGTAGAAGGAATCAGATTTGCCAAAATGCTGTCTTTATCTTCCGCTGACAAACGACCTTTTTCAACAGAACGAGACAATTGCTTAGCGATACCATCTAGTCCTCTTTGAACAAACTCTTCCTTGATATCATTGAGATAAACTGTGAAACCTGATTGAGCAAAGACTTGTGCAATACCGCTTCCCATTTGACCTGATCCAATGATCATCACTTTTGAAATACTCATTTTTTTCTCCTATTTACTATCAAAATATAAACTTCAAAAAGAAAGAATCGGAACGATTACTAGCAAATGCTGAGCAATCGTTCCAAATTCATTATTATACAAATGCTCCAATACCAGTGATTTCACGGCCTACGATCAAAGCATTCACTTCATGAGAACCTTCATAGGTGTAGATTGCTTCAGCATCTGCAAAGAAGCGAGCTACATCAGTTTCAAGAGTGATTCCGTTACCACCACATGTTTCACGAGCAAGTGCAACTGTTTCACGCATTACCAATGAGTTGTGCATTTTAGCAAGTGCAGAGTTCAGCATCAATTCGTTACCTGCTTCTTGCATTTCAGCAATACGAGCTGAGTATGAAAGTACTGCCACTGCGTTAGCTTGCATTCTAGCCAGTTTTTCTTGTACGATTTGGAATGCAGCAATTGGACGTTTGAATTGTTGACGATCTTTAGCATACTTAAGAGCTGCTACGTATGAACCACAAGTGATAGCAGTTGCAATGTGAGCAACGTCAGCACGAGTGAATGTCAAGATGCGAGCTACATCGCCAAATCCATTGATGTTTACCAAACGGTCTGAATCTGGCACTTCCACGTTCTTCATAGTAATGTGACCATTACGTACGCAACGAAGAGCAGTTTTGTGAGGGATTGGTTCTGCATGATATCCAGGAGCGCCTTTACGAACGATGAAACATTTCACTTTTCCATCTTCAACGTCGCGGGCAAATACTGGAACAACATCAGCTGTATCTGATCCACCGATCCAACGTTTTTCTCCGTTCAAGATCCATTTATCGCCAACACGCTCAGCTGTTGTTGCTAGCCCTCCAGCAATGTCAGAACCTGACAACGGCTCAGTCAAAGCGAAACATCCTTGCCAGTCAAATGCAGCTAATTTAGGAAGGAATTCTTTTTGTTGACGCTCGTCACCACCAAGTAAGACTGTGTTGTAGCAAAGTCCACCATGAACTGTGAAGAAAGTCGCTATAGACGCATCGAAACGGCCTAATTCCAAATACAAGAATGCGATGTAAAGTTCTGATGGTTTGTAGTTGCCTTCGCGACCTTCGAACAATTTAGGATTGTTCATGATTTGAGCGCCTTTAGCAACTGCATAGAATTCTTCAAATGGGAAATCAGGTGCTTCCCAATATTCATTAATGACTGGACGAAGATGTTTTTCAATCAAACGACGAGTTTCTTGTAATACTTCCGCTTCTCCCAATGTCAAGCCATCGGCATAGTGGAAAAGATCCTCAGGGTATAGTTCACGTAAAATTTCTTCTTTAGTTGCCATTTTATTGACTCCTTTTGTATAGTTTTTATTTGTATAAGAGCGCTTTCATTTTTATAGCTCAGTATTTGTTGACGCTTTCATTTTATATCTAATATGTTATGATGTCTACTTAAGAAAAATTAAGAAGAGCATAAGTCCAGATTATACATATTGATTTAACTGGCTTTGAAAGGCTTTTTTATAATAAAAACTAGGAAAAAATCTTTGAATACGGTTACAAATTTTAAAGAAAAATCTACTTTGAACTGAATTTTTATATTGAGTATTGAAAAAGAAAAAGCCCATCTGGGCTTTTCAGCATTATTATCGGATTTGCTCAAAATGCAAATGGACAGCGATATGATCACCATAACCACTACGCTCCAAATCACGCTGCAAGCGGTAGGAAATATAATGCTCAGCAATAGTGATATAGCCCGCTCCCAAGAGACGATTTTCAACCATAGACTGAATCATACTGATAGTGGCACGCTCAACCTTGGCTTCTTCCAGATCTAATGCGACTTTTTTTGTGACCAAGGCTAGATTTTGACGGAGGTCGTCTGTCAAGACATAAACAGTTTGAGCTGCTTTTAATACCGCTTGATAGATTTTATCTGGGTCAAAGTCAACGACTTCCCCACTGCGTTTAATGACTTTCATAAGATACTCCTTTATTTATATATTTCTGATATAGTGTAAATCTCTGGCTTGACTGCTATCAAGCCAATTTTCAGTGGCAGACTCGAAGACAAAACCCTCTTTTTCATAAAATGGAAGACCGATAGCATTTCCTTCCGTTACTGTAACAGCTTGCTCTCTGGCCTGATATTGTGATTTTTGATAACTTGTCAAAGTCTCCAGTAATGCATGACCGATTCCCAAACGTTGAGCCTGCGGCAAGACATAGAGAACATAAACATTGGCTCTGCCGTCCTCACTCATTCCACCACCAATACAACCAAGCACCTGCCCATTTCTTTCTGCCAGCCAATAGCCGTTCCATTCAGGAGAAAGTTCTGTCAAGTCCTTCAGCAAACGTTCTTGGCTATAGAAAATGTCAAAGACTCGCTCTATGTAGGAAGAGGAATAAATATCTTTATAGGTAGTCAACCAAGTTTCTCTACATATTTTTTGGATTAGTTGCCAATCAGCCTTGCTTGCCTTACGAACCTGCATTATCATCACCTCTTAAGCAATAACTTACCCTATCATTATACAATTTTTTCTTGTTTTTTTCAAAAAGAATGAAACATTTAGAAAAAGACTGCAGAGATGAGCCGAGCCACTATCCTTAGAATTCTATCTAACGTTTGAGGCACCATTCAACTGCAATCCTTTTGAAATATTTTTCAGAGAATTATAAAGATTAGTCCTTCTAGATCAAGTTAATAGGACTAGGCAATAAGACATATACTATATACTACTCTGCTCTAATACAATGTCTTGTTTCTTGTAACGATATTGCATTCTCCAATGATTTTCAGACACTTCTTCTAATTTCAGAGTTTTGTCAATCTTATTAAAAGGCAATTTCTCTTCCTCAACTTTCTTTAGGAGCTCAACCAATAAGTCTCCGCCAGCGTTTAGAGAAATCAAACTATCATCCTCACTATCGTGTTGAAGTAAAACTTTCTTAGTCGGTTTGTGGATGACATTATAAAGATTGAAAGCTCTTTTAATGTCAAAATTCTTCTCTTTGTCTGCTATCATTGACACAGTATGTAACTCTAACCGACCAATTTTAAAAGCCCCGAAAAGACTGACAACAATCCCTAATCCAGCAAGTGTTTCCCAGATAAGAGAGAAAAGTTTTAAATCCCAGTCTGTTATAAGGTTAAGAAGTAGATAAAGAGCCCCCAAACCAAACCCTAACAAAATTAGACCTGCGCCATAAAAACTTGCCTTATCACCAGTTCAAATAATTGGCTTGTCGTAAACTATCTTCCCCTCAAGTTTTTCTAGACTGCGCTTTGCCTTATACTCCTCGATTCGTTGACTATGCTTTTCTGACATATTATTTCATCACACTTTACTTATCTATATAAGATAAGCTCTAAACCAAAATTGCAGATCAATAATCTGGTCTCAAGACACCTTTAACAGTCTCTTTAGTCGCTTCATAGTCGCCATCAACTACGACCTTGATAATGCGTTTGGCATCTTCCTCAGGAGCTGGAACGAGCGGTAAGCGGGTTGGACCAGCTGCAAATCCCAAGTAATTGAGGACGGCCTTAACCGGAGCAGGGCTTGGATAAGAGAAAAGTGCATTGACCTTAGGGATGAATTTCCGTTGGATAGCAGCCGCTTTTTTGATGTTATTGTGCTCAATAGCATCCAGCATTTCAAACATTTCATCACCATTTGTGTGAGAAGCAACTGAAATAACGCCATCAGCCCCCAGATTCATAGCATGAAAGGCATCGCCATCCTCACCGGTATAAATCAGGAACTCCTCTGGACGATGCTCAATCAAATAGGCCATATTAGCCAGACTGGTACATTCCTTCACGCCAATAATATTTGGATGTTCTGCCAGTCTCAGCATGGTCTCAGGCGTCATTTCAACCACTACCCGTCCTGGGATATTATAGATAATGATCGGCAGGTTTGAAGCATCCGCAATGGCTTTGAAGTGCTGATACATGCCTTCTTGAGACGGTTTATTGTAATAGGGAACAATAGCCAAACCAGCCGCAAAACCACCAAATGCATCTACTTCTTTAACAAATTCGATGGAGTCGCGCGTTTCGTTGGTACCAACACCAGCTATCAAAGGAACGCGACCCTTGACAACTTTTTGAACAGCCGCAAATAATTCCAACTCTTCATCGTGGGTCAGGGTTGGACTTTCAGCAGTCGTTCCAGCTAGCAAAATCCCATCCGTATGGTGAGCCAAAAGGTGCTCAATCAAATCTGGAATGGCTTCAAAATTGATGGAGCCATCTTCATGAAAAGGCGTAATGAAAGCTGTGATGATTTTACAATTCTTTAAATCTGCGTATGCCATAGACTTACCTCTCTTTGTATGAAAAGAGGATTGAATGACAGATATTCAATCCTCGACCTGTCACATATTTTCAGACAGTTTATTTTAATTCAAAAACAACTTCTTCCGTCGGACGGACCAAACCACGCTCATGAAGAGTTTCAGCGATTTGGACAGAATTCCAAGCAGCACCTTTGAGAAGGTTGTCTGAAACGACCCACATATGGATTCCTTTTTCTGCATCCAAGTCTTTACGAATACGACCTACAAAAGTATCGCGTGAACCAACTGCGTTAATTGCTTGAGGATAGATTTGATGAGCTACGTCATCTTCAAGAACAGCACCTGGGAAAGCTGCAATGGCTGCCTTGACTTCTTCAATTGGAGCCACTTCTTTCGTTTCGATGTAAACAGACTCAGAGTGAGCTGACAAGACGGGAATACGCACACATGTTGCAGATACTGCAATGCTGTCATCTTCCATGATTTTCTTAGTTTCCTTAGTCATCTTCATCTCTTCGTATGTGTAATCATTGTCAGTGAAGACATCGATTTGTGGAAGAGCGTTAAAAGCGATAGGATAGTGTTTCTTGTCACCACCTGAAGGCAAGATTTCCGCATGCAAATCACGTGGATTCACACCATCATTCAACACTTCACGAAGCTCGCGTTGCGTTTCAAGAATGGCTCCCATACCAGCACCTGAAACAGCCTGGTAAGTTGAAACGATGATACGGTCCAAGCCCCATTTTTGACGAATAGGTTCAAGAGCCACCATCATTTGGATTGTTGAACAGTTAGGGCAGGCGATAATCCCTTTATGCTGATCTAGTGCATGAGCGTTTACTTCTGGAACAACCAGAGGCACATCAGGATTTTGGCGGAAATATGAGGTATTGTCCACTACGACTGCACCAGCTTTAACTGCATACGGAGCATATTTTGCTGAAGTAGAACCACCAGCTGAGAAAAGAGCGATGTCTACGCCTTCAAAGGCAGTTTCTGTTGTTTCTTCAATGGTAACATCTTGTCCCTTGAACTGAAGAACCTTACCAGCTGAACGAGCAGAAGCCAAATAACGGATCTTATCAATTGGAAGTGTTGATTCTTCCAGCATTTTAATCATTTGAGCGCCAACAGCACCAGTGGCACCAACTACAGCAACTGTATATCCCATACAATCCACCTCTGAATTTTCTAAAAATTTTGTATATTCTAGTATTATACTATTTTTGATGAAAATTGCAAATATTTCTGAAGGATTATGTCCTTATTTTGTTGAATACTTAGCGCTCACAATGCTGATCTCCTCAATATCAATGTCTCTAAGCTCAGGCGCGTATAACTGTCTTGCATTTCTAAGAGAAGTTTCAGGGTTTACAGATTTTGCCCTCACGGACAAAACTGTATCCACTGCTCTAAGACTTGACTTCGTCCTGCGGACTGGTTTCGTCAAGAGCAATAGCACTCACGACGCCAACTATCTCAGTATCAATGTCTCTAAGATCAGCTTCGACCAACTGTCTTGCCTCTCTATGAGAACTTCCAAGGTTTACAGATTTTGTTCTCACGAACAAAACTGCATCCATTGCTCTACGACTCAACTTCTTCCTGTGGACTCGTTTCATCAAGAGCAATAGCACTCACGACGTCAACCGTCTCAGTATCAATGTCTCTAAGCTCGGCTACGACTAACTGTTTTGCCTCTCTAAGAGTAGTTGCAAAGTTTACAGTTTTTGTCCTCATGGACAAAACTGCATCCATTGCTCTACGACTCAACTGCCTTCTGCGAAGTTGTTTCATCAAGAGTAATAGCACTCACGACGTCGACCGTCTCAGTATCAATGTCTCTAGGATCAGCTTCGACCAATGGTCTCGCCAATCTAAGAGACATAGAAAAATCCCCAATCCGTAGACTGGGGATAGGGGCACTTTCGTGTAATCAGCAGGTTCACACAACTGATCAAGGTCCGCTCCTGCGTTACGACCTCCCATGCTTCAATTTGCAGAAAATCTGCATATCGACTCATCGCACCTATCTATCATAAGCTATAGCGTAGAAAATGTCAAGCCTTAAAGATTAGTCAACCATCACAGATACTTACTTCCCTCTCGAAGACTAAGTGCAGCCATTTCTGCCTGATGCCGCTCAATAAAATCTCTGACCCAGTCTGGATTGGTTTTTGAATAATCTCTCAGTGCCCAGCTGATGGCTTTGTTAATGAAGAATTCCGTTTGACCTAAATTATTCACTAAAATTTTCTCCAATAGCTCTGTGTCCGTTTCTTCTTTTCGCAATAGCTGATGATCAATAGCCAAGCGCCGCAGCCAGATATCCTCATCACAACTCCAGGATAAAATAATCTCTTTGGTTTCTGGAAATCGAGCAATGATTGACCCGACCAAGCGGTCCAAAAAGTCAATGGTATCCCACCAAGATTTTGTTTGAGCTAGTTTTTTCAAACGTGGCAAGTCAGATGGAGTCAATAGTTTCTTGCGAATCTCCAGATAATCCAACGCAGCATACTGTAATTCTCGATAGGGATTATTCCAAGCTTCATTTATAAAATTCCAGTCAATAACAGAGTCAGTTTGCTGTTTGAAAAAAGCTTTTGCGAGTTTCCGCCTGGCTGGAGTCTTGACTCCTAGAAAGTCAAATTTATTTTTCATATAGGCTTTCATAGCCCCTGCATCATCAGGGTTAGCTACTGCTTTTAAATTTTCAAGTAATTCTTCTACATCCATAGCTTACTCCAGCAATTCACGGTCGTAAATAGTGTAGTCACAGCGGTAAATCACGAGGCGCTTGCCGTCAATCAGCAACTCAGAGGTTTTGGGAGCATCAGATTTATCGAGAGAGACACGGTCGCCAGCATAGGCAGCCAGAGGCGTCCCATTTTGAGAACGAATCAGAATGACCTTCTTCTTGCCAGTAAATTCGTTTTTGAAGGCTGAAATCATGCGATTCAAAACGGGAACTGCATGGCTATTCTCCTCAACATCTGCAGTCTTTTGATACTGGGAAAATACGTCTTTCAAGCCCTTTTCTTCTGCAATCAAGGAAGAACCTACATGGTCAATCTCATACTTACCCAAGGTGATTTTGAGAACAGATGAATCTTCCTTGGAATTTCCCTCCGCATCAACTGAGTCAAATTCCTCGTTACGCGAGATGGATAAGGACTTGCCTGACATCTGGTCAATGAGCTGAGAATTTTCATCGTAGGTTCGAACCGTCATCTCTAAACCAAGCCATTCCTCCTTGGCATTTTTAAACCAATTTTCAACAGCCTGACAGCCGCTCAAAATCAAAAGGGCAATGCTTAGGAGAGTTATTAATAAATGTTTCTTTTTCATTATTTATGCTCCATATTTTTTTTCGTATAAGGAAATTTCTTTTGCAATTTGTGATTTGGCTGCTTTTCCCGTCAATAATAACTTGAGAGGCCTCATCACTTGCAGTCCTAGGCCACCCATTGCATAGTAAGACAGGCGATAGTAAAAATAATTTACAAATTCAATGATGGCAAACAACCAAAGTAAAACTCCAATAATGATATTACTGCTACTACTCACTCTAAAAGACCAGATCCAAATCGGTATATATGCAAGCAGCATTATAAAATCCAGCATTTTTAATCCTTTATAAAGAGGTGCAAGCAGTTGAGTTTCCAAGGACTTCTTCTTTTGGATTCGTTCCAAACAGTTAAGCCAATAGAGGGACCCTTGAACCAATATCAGATTAAGAATTAACAGTGGGAAATAAAGGACGGCACTGGATGTAGCAAATCGGGTCTCTGGTTTCGTATACAGGGCATACACGATGCAAAACAACACGACACTTATCGATTCCCCCGAGGCCAAATAAATTAATTCCTGTTTGAGACTTCTTCTTTTCAAGGTTCATCCTCCTATGAGCAAAAACTAAGTGATGGAAATATGGCTTTATTATATCAAAATATCTGGAATTTAAGTCTAAAAAAGAGAGGTCAGACTCTGTTCAGCCCAACCTCTTCTTATATCTTAAATTCAATTAGAACAGACCAATCGCTGTACCGTCTGCTGCCACATCCATATTGAGTGCTGCAGGACGTTTTGGTAAGCCTGGCATGGTCATGACATCTCCTGTCAAAGCCACGATAAAGCCTGCTCCAAGTTTTGGTACCAATTCACGAATAGTAATTTCAAAGTTTTCTGGTGCACCAAGAGCTGCAGGATTGTCAGAAAAGCTATACTGTGTTTTGGCCATACAGATTGGCAGCTTGTCCCAGCCATTCTTGACAATTTCCCGAATCTGAGTCTGCGCTTTTTTCTCAAAGTTCACTTTTGAACCGCGATAGATTTCAGTGACAATTTTCTCGATCTTATCTTCGATAGTTGAGTCATTGTCATAAAGACGAGTGTAGTGTGCTGGCTTTTCGTCAATGGTTTTGACAACAGTCTCAGCTAGAGCCACACCGCCTTCAGCACCATCAGCCCAGACACTAGCAAGCTCAACAGGTACCCCGATTTCTGCACAGAGTTCCTTAAGAGTTGCAATTTCAGCTTCCGTGTCAGAGACAAATTCATTGATGGCTACGACCGCTGGAATACCGAACTTACGGATATTTTCAACGTGACGTTTAAGATTTGCAAAGCCTGCACGTACCGCCTCGACATTTTCTTCAGTAAGTGCATCCTTAGCCACACCACCATTCATCTTGAGGGCACGAAGTGTTGCGACAATTACCACTGCATCTGGAGAAGTTGGTAAGTTCGGAGTCTTGATATCGAGGAATTTCTCAGCGCCAAGGTCTGCACCGAAGCCAGCCTCTGTCACTGTATAATCAGCCAAGCGTAGCGCTGTGCTAGTCGCCAAAACAGAGTTACATCCATGGGCGATATTGGCAAACGGTCCACCATGAACAAAGGCTGGTGTTCCGTAAATGGTCTGTACCAGATTTGGCTTAATTGCATCTTTCAAGACTAATGCCAAGGCTCCTTCTACCTCAAGGTCACGAACGTAGACTGGTGTGCGGTCATAACGATAACCGATAACAATGTTTGCCAAGCGATTTTTCAAATCTTCAATATCCGTAGCTAAGCAAAGAATCGCCATAATTTCAGAAGCGACTGTGATATCAAAACCATCTTCGCGCGGAATACCATTGACAGGACTTCCTAGGCCAACGGTCACATGGCGCAGTGCTCGATCATTCAGGTCAACCACCCGCTTCCAGATAATACGACGCTGATCGATTCCCAGAGCATTTCCCTGATGAAGATGATTGTCAATGAGGGCAGATAAAGCATTATTAGCAGTTGTGATGGCGTGCATGTCACCAGTAAAATGCAAGTTGATATCTTCCATAGGTAGCACCTGTGCATGACCCCCGCCAGCTGCTCCACCTTTGATGCCCATCACTGGTCCAAGGGATGGTTCGCGGATAGCAATCATAGTTTTCTTGCCAATCTTGTTAAGCGCGTCAGCCAGTCCAATGGTAATGGTAGACTTACCTTCTCCAGCTGGAGTTGGATTGATTGCCGTCACCAAAATCAGCTTGCCGACAGGATTTTCTGCTACTTCACGAATCTTGTCAAAACTGAGCTTGGCCTTGTACTTTCCGTACAGCTCCAAGTCGTCATAATCAATGCCAATCTTTTTTACTACATCCACAATGGGCTGTAATTCAACACTCTGAGCAATTTCGATATCTGTTTTCATTAAGGAACTCCTCTAATTTGATAAAACTATTATAACAAATATGATACAAAACTGCACATTTAAACTCCAATAGCAACATAATGTTCGGTAATTACTTTAAATATTTTTGCATGATGCATCTTTTCTAGTAAAAAAATAAGTTTGGCTAAATTGAGTATTAAGTTAATTTTATTTTACTAAATTCATTTTTTCTTGTAGAATAAAGCTATGAATATATTGATTACTTCTGGCGGAACGAGTGAAAAAATCGACCAAGTTCGCTCTATCACCAATCATTCGACAGGTCGACTTGGGAAAATGATAGCTGAGCATTGTTTGGCCAATGGTGCCTATGTGACGCTGCTAACCACATCGAAAGCTGTTAAACCTGCGCCGCATGAAAAACTAACGATTAAGATGATCGAAGATACAGAACAGCTCCTGACAGCCATGAAAGAGCTGGTACCATCTCATGATGTGCTCATTCATTCAATGGCTGTTTCTGACTATAAACCAGTGTATATGGTAGGATTTGAGGAGGTTCTTGCCAGTTCAGATTTGGCAGAATTTCTGGAAAAACGTAATTCTGAAAGTAAGATTTCGTCTGCTGATGACTATCAAGTTCTTTTCCTCAAGAAAAATCCTAAAATCATCGGCAAGGTCAAGGAATGGAATCCCAATATTCGATTAATTGGCTTTAAGCTCCTAGTAGGCGTTTCTAAAGAAGAGTTACTGGCTACTTCTAGAGCAAGCCTTGAAAAAAATCAAGCTGAACTAATTGTGGCCAATGATTTAATGGAGATTTCAAGCGGGCAACACCACGCCTACCTCCTTGGTGCAAACACTGTTACAGAAGCTTTCTCCAAGGAAGAAATTGCTGAACAATTGTTAAGTCATATCCAGAAAGGAGACAGTTCATGACCCATATCACTCTTGCTGTCACAGGTAGTATTTCAGCCTATAAGGCAGCAGATATTACGAGCCAGCTGGGTAAGCTCGGCTATGCTGTATCTGTTCTCATGACGGAAGCTGCTAGTCATTTTATCACTCCGCTTACCTTACAGGTTTTATCAAAAAATCCTGTCGCCCTTGATCTTATGGACGAGCCGAGGCCAGACAAAGTCAATCATATTGAAATCGGCAAGGAAACGAATCTTTTCTTAGTCGCTCCTGCCACAGCCAATACTATCGCTAAACTGGCTAACGGTCTGGCAGACAATATGGTAACCGCTACAGCCCTTGCCCTTCCATCTCATGTCAAAAAGGTCATTGCGCCAGCCATGAATACCAAGATGTATGAAAATCCACTGACTCAGCACAATTTGGAAATATTAAAAAAATTTGGCTGGGAGATTATGGAACCGCGTGAAGCCATTCTGGCCTGCGGAGACCACGGAACTGGCGCTCTAGCTGATGTCAATATTATTATAGAAAAAGTAAAGGAAATTATAAATGAGAAAACAATCTAGTATCGCGCAAATTGCTATCTTTTTTGCTATTATGTTAGTGCTCCATCTGCTGAGCTCTGTTATTTTCAACCTACTACCGGTTCCGATTAAACCGACCATTATTCATATTCCAGTCATTATCGCTAGTATTATCTACGGACCACGAATTGGAGCTGTTCTTGGCGCTCTGATGGGGGTAATCAGTGTGGTGACCAACACCGTTGTCCTGCTGCCGACTAGCTACCTCTTCAGTCCTTTTGTAGAAAACGGCAGCATCAATTCATTGATGATTGCTATGGTGCCACGTATTCTAATCGGAATCACCCCGTATTTTGTCTACAAATGGATGAAAAACAAGCCAGGTTTAGTTTTAGCTGGTGCCGTGGGCTCAATGACTAACACCATCTTCGTTCTCGGAGGAATTTTCATTCTATTTTCATCTGTTTACAATGGAGACATCAGAGCCATGCTTGCACTGGTTTTGTCAGCCAATTCAATCTCAGAAATGATTATATCCGCTCTCCTTACAGTTGCAATCGTTCCAGCACTTGAAAAACTAAAAAAATAATCACTTAAGTGATTATTTTTTTACTCTATTTTTGTTCACTTTTTCAAAGGATTTCATTATTTTTTAGGTCAGCACTTTCAAAAATTATGAAAATATGTTACAATGAAAGCGATTAAACAAACAAGAAAATCTTGCGGCTTATCCTTAAAGACGCGGCGATTTTCTATTTTAAATATAAAGGAGACTCCATCTATGACCTATCAAGAAAACTTCAAAAAATGGCTTGATTTCGCTGAACTTCCTGACTATCTTCGGAAAGAGTTAGAAGGTATGGACGAAAAAACTAAGGAAGATGCCTTTTATACAAACCTTGAGTTTGGTACCGCTGGTATGCGTGGTTTGATCGGCGCTGGTACCAACCGTATCAATATCTATGTTGTCCGTCAGGCAACTGAGGGTTTGGCTAGCTTGATTGAAGAAAAAGGAGATGAGTTCAAAAAACGCGGTGTTGCGATCGCTTACGACTCTCGTCATTTCTCACCAGAATTTGCCTTTGAATCTGCTGCAGTTTTAGCTAAACACGGCATCAAGTCTTATGTATTTGAAAGCCTACGCCCAACTCCAGAACTTTCATTTGCGGTACGTCATTTGGGAACTTTTGCTGGTATCATGATTACAGCCAGCCATAACCCTGCCCCATTTAACGGCTACAAGGTATATGGTGAAGACGGCGGACAAATGCCTCCGCATGATGCAGATGCATTGACTGACTACATCCGTGCGATTGAAAATCCTTTTGCTATCGAGGTTGCTGATGTGGAAGCTGAAAAAGCTTCTGGCTTGATTGAAGTGATTGGCGATGCTGTTGATGCTGAATACCTCAAGGAAGTTAAAGATGTCAATATCAACCAAAAATTAATTGATGAATACGGCAAGGACATGAAGATTGTCTATACTCCGTTGCACGGTACTGGTGAAATGCTGGCTCGTCGCGCTTTGGCACAAGCTGGATTTGACTCTGTGCAAGTCGTTGAAGCTCAGGCTGTAGCTGATCCAGACTTCTCTACTGTTAAGTCTCCAAACCCTGAAAGCCAAGCAGCCTTTGCCTTAGCTGAAGAATTGGGCCGTAAAGTTGGTGCAGATGTCTTGGTTGCAACTGACCCAGATGCTGACCGTGTCGGTGTTGAAGTTCTTCAAAAAGACGGCAGCTACCTCAACCTTTCAGGTAACCAAATCGGGGCTATCATGGCTAAATACATCTTGGAAGCTCATAAGAGTGCTGGAACTCTGCCAGCTAACGCAGCTCTCTGCAAGTCTATCGTTTCTACTGACTTGGTGACTAAGATTGCTGAAAGTTACGGCGCAACTATGTTCAACGTCTTGACTGGTTTCAAATTTATCGCTGAGAAGATCCAAGAATTCGAAGAAAAGCACAACCACACCTACATGATGGGATTTGAAGAAAGCTTCGGCTATCTGATTAAGCCATTTGTACGTGATAAAGATGCTATCCAAGCTGTTTTGGTTGTGGCTGAGCTTGCTGCCTACTATCGCTCACGTGGATTAACTCTGGCTGACGGTATCGAAGAAATCTACAAAGAGTATGGCTACTTTGCTGAAAAGACTATCTCTGTAACCTTGTCCGGTGTTGATGGAGCTGAGCAAATCAAGGCTATCATGGCTAAGTTCCGTGACAATGCTCCGAAAGAATTCAACGCTACTACTATTTCTGTTACAGAAGACTTTAAGGCGCAGACTTCTACCGCCGCAGACGGTACTGTTACAGCTCTGACAACTCCTCCAAGCGATGTGCTGAAATATACTTTGGCTGATGGTTCATGGATTGCTGTCCGCCCATCTGGAACAGAACCAAAAATCAAGTTCTACATTGCCGTTGTCGGTGACAGCAATGAGGATTCTCAAGCTAAGATTGCAAATATTGAAGCGGAAATCAACGCCTTTATCAAATAAAATAATCTTATTAACCAGAGAATAAAGTTCAGATTCTCTGGTTTTTCGTTTCCAAATCATGCATTTTTCTACTTTTTATGGCATACTAGTTTTATCAAAAGAAATGAGGATTATTTATGGAACAATTTGCTCAAAATATTACAGACTTGGAAGTCACAACTGTTGACCGAGCTCGTCAAGCGATTGCTGACAAAGAGACAGCAACTTTCTTCGTTGGTCGCAAAACTTGCCCTTACTGCCGTAAATTTGCTGGAACATTGGCTGGTGTTGTGGCTGAAACTAAAGCCCACATCTACTTCATTAACAGCGAAGAAGTCAGCGAATTAGAGAAACTGCAAGCCTTTCGTTCAGAATACAGCATTCCGACGGTTCCTGGTTTTGTTCATGTTCAAGACGGCCAAGTAGCTGTTCGTTGTGATTCCTCTATGACTGCAGATGAGATTAAAGCTTTTGCAAACTTATAAAATTGATTCAATTCAAAAATCTGAGACTCTTTAGGTCTCAGATTTTTTACTTATTTTTACGTTCCTAAAAGTCTCCCACATCTTCTGCTGGGGTTTGGCAAAGGGGTAATTGCCAAAGTCTTCTGGATCAAGCCACAAGACTTCTCCGTCAGCTTCGTGCTGGCTATCTTTAACTCGGCCATAAGCCAGCTGGATATTCCACTTGCGATGACTGAAAACATGCTGCACTTTTGGAAAGGACTGCTGCTGCCAATCGACAGTCAAATCATAATCCTGCTCAAAGCTTTCTTGAGGAGACAGATCCAGACTGGGCTGATTTTCAGCCACTTCAAATAGAGAGATCTGATTTTCGATTTGAAATTCCTCGACTTCAATCAAGGGGAAATGCCAAAAACCTGATAACAAGCCAGCAGCCTCATTCTTTTCAAGCAAGAACTGTCCTTGCCCGTTTTCGATAATCAAGCCTTGCAGATAGACTGGAACTGGCTTCTTTTTCGGTGCTTTAATTGGATATTTATCCATAGTTCCGTTCAAATAAGCAGCACTGAACTCCTTTACTGGACTGTCTTCTGGATGAGGATTGACAGGAGCTTCGATATCTGACCCCAGATCCATCAGGGCCTGATTGAAATCTCCAGGTCTGTCTGGATCAATCAGAATCTCCATCATGGCTTGAAAGACCTTACGATTGCTAGGTTGGCCAATATCTAAATCAACCTCAAACAAGCGACTCAGCACCCGCATGACATTTCCATCCACCGCGGGTTCAGGAAGGGCAAAGGCAATACTAGCAATGGCACCAGCCGTATAAGGCCCAATTCCTTTGAGGCTAGCAATTCCCTCGTAGCTATCGGGAAATTTTCCATCGAAATCCGTCATTATCTGCTGGGCTGCCTTTTGCATATTTCGAACCCGCGAATAATAGCCCAACCCTTCCCAAACCTTGAGCAGTCTATCCTCTGGCGCCTGAGCTAAATCGGCCACAGTTGGAAACCAGTCAAGAAAGAGCTCATAGTAAGGAATCACCGTATCCACACGTGTTTGCTGCAACATAATCTCAGAAACCCAGATATGATAAGGATTATTGGACCTACGCCAAGGCAAATCGCGCTTGTTTTCATCATACCAAGTTAATAATTTCTCGCGAAAAGAGGCGATCTTCTCCTCTTCCCACATTTCAATTCCAAATTTTTTTAAATCTAACATTTTTCTTATACTTAAGCAGACTAAAAAAGATGAATCACTCATCTTTTTTAGTTATTTTATTGGTCAACACTTTGTGCAGCTGTAATCAACGTTAAGTTGTAGACGTCATCTGAATTACATCCGCGTGAAAGGTCGTTTACTGGCTTGTTCAATCCTTGAAGAACTGGACCGACAGCTGAGAATCCACCTAAACGCTCTGCCATTTTATAACCGATATTTCCTGCTTCAATACTTGGGAAGACAAAGACAGTCGCTTTACCTGCAACCTTGCTTCCTGGAGCTTTCAGGGCTGCTGTGCTTGGTACAAAGGCAGCGTCAAATTGCAATTCCCCGTCAACTTCTAAGTCTGGGCGCAAATCATGGACCAACTTAGTCGCTTGTACCACTTTATCAACGCTTTCTCCAAAGCCAGAACCTTTAGTCGAATAGCTCAGCATAGCAATCTTAGGATCAATGCCAAACATTTTAGCTGTCACGGCTGAGTTAATCGCAATTTCTGCCAAGGCTTCTGAGTCAGGATTGATATTAATGGCACAGTCGCTAAAAAGATAACGTTCCGAACCACGCACCATGAGGAAGGCACCTGAAGTTCTTGTTACATTTGGACGTGTTTTAATGATTTGCAAGGCTGGACGCACTGTAGCAGCTGTAGAGTGAATAGAGCCAGAAACCATACCATCTACAATACCGAGGTAAACCAGCATCACCCCAAAATAGTTAACATCTGTTCTTAAAAGCTCAAGAGCTTCTTCTTCACTGACTTTGCCCTTACGACGTTCCACAAGAGCAGCTACCATTTCTTCCATTCTGTCATAGTTTTTAGGATCTATGACTTCATATCCGTCCATGATATTTTCGATTTCCAAGTAAATACGGATTTTATCTGGATCTCCTAAAAGAACTGGTGTAACTTCAGATTCTTTTACTATGCGTTTAACCGCTTGAAGAATACGCGGTTCTTGCCCTTCTGGTAATACGATACGAACATTTTTACCAACAACTGATTCTCTGAGACTTTCGAAAACTTCCATGAGTTTCTCCTTTTAAATTTAAATATTTTTTGTTAACGATGTAATAGTATTTTGGAAATCAATCGGCAACTGGGATTCCAATTGGAGCTGCTTTTCCAAAAATGGATTATAAAAAGATAAAGAGTGACAATGCAAGGCCTGACGGTTAATTCCCGCTTCTAAAGTCCCGCCATAGAGATCATCTCCGAGGAGAGGAAATCCAAGATGGGCGAAGTGCACACGAATCTGATGGGTCCTCCCTGTATGCAGACGAATATCTACCAGATAGATATCGCCAAACTGCTCCACAACCTTGTAGCTGGTATGAGCATACTTGCCATCCTTTGTCACACATCTGGTGATAATGCTGTCAGGATCGCGCCCAATTGGCGCAATTATATCTCCCTCCGGTTTAAGCTCACCGCTCCCCTGAACGAGCGCGTAATAGCGCTTTTCAATCATTTTTTTCTGCAGTTGCTTATCCAGTCTTGCATGAGCATAGCCATGTTTTGCAAAGAGCATGAGTCCACTGGTATCACGATCCAATCTCGTCACAATGTGAACCTGCTGATTTTCATAATCTTGCCGAATATAGTATGCCTTGACAAAGTTCGCCATCGTATTCGAATGGTTGACACTAGGGATACTAGCTACTCCGGCAGGCTTATCTAAAACTAGAAAGTGCTCATCTTCATACACGATCGACAAATCACGATCCACGGCTTCTAGACTTTCAAATCCCTTCTCAGAAGGGATATCTACTGTCACCTTATCGCCAATATCCAGCAAATAAATGGCATTTTGAGATTGACCATTGACAAGAATATTCCCCCCTGCAAATTTCACTTTGGCCAAAAGGGCTTTTGAAATTTCATGCTTTTTCAAAAAAGTTTTGACTTTGACATGCTCATCCGCAATAAACTCAAATCTCATTCTTGGCACTCCTCGATAAAGGAGTCTCTCACGCGATTCCAAAAACTGGTATGGCTTGGTGAAGCTACAAAGTTAATCTTATGATTATCAATTTGGTACTCGATACGGATAATATTTTTATAAGAAAACGTTTGATTATCGACCGCTATGGTATAGTAATCATTGCGTGTCGGCAGCAGCTCAATCTTATCTTTTTTAGGAACGATAACTGAGGAACCCAAAGTGCGATACACACGATTGTTGAGGCTAGCAATCTCTGTCACTTGCAAGGCTTCAATCGTTGGATGTAGAACAGCTCCTCCCAATGATTTATTGTAGGCTGTGCTTCCAGTAGGCGTTGAGACAGAAATCCCGTCGCCTCTAAAACGCTCAAAATGGACATTATTGATGACCACATCAACTACCATGGTTCTGTCGGAGCGTTTAATCGTTGCTTCATTGAGCGCACGAATCGTCCGAGTTTCCCCATTTTCAAAGGTCAGCTTGACATTTAAAATCGGATAAGAGACCTTGGCACCTGTGTCTAATTTCAGATTTTCCACTAATTTATCGATTTCGAAGTCTCGGTAATCTGTATAAAAACCCAAATGTCCGGTATGGACACCGACAAAGCGCACCTTATCCAGCTGCTCTTCATATTTGTGAAAGGCTGATAGCAGCATCCCATCACCACCGACAGAAATCACGATATCTGGATTTTTGGGTGTCAGGATAAAGCCTGCTTTCCGCAATTTTTGCATCAGAGTTTGAAATACTTCCTCACTCTGCCTTTTGCGATTGCGGATAATCGCTATTTTTTTACCTGTATTCTTCATCTGTATCGTCACTATTTCCAACACCATCATTTAGCTTGCGGTGCAGAGGATCAAAGAGTGCTTGTGCTTCTTGGATGGCATCACGAATAGCTCCCATCTCTTCATCTAGCTGATAGGCGAGATTAGCTGTTGTCTCCAAGCGCCGTTTGATTTCCTCTGGAAATTCTCCTTTATACTTATAGTTTAAAGAGTGCTCAATCGTTGCCCAAAAGTTCATGGACAAGGTACGAATCTGAATTTCTGCCAAGATAATTTTATTTCCATTAATCGTATCTACTGGATATTCAACAATGGCATGGTAGCTACGGTAACCACTATCTTTTTTGTTTTTGATGTAATCACGCTCCTGAACGATACGCATATCTGTCCGATTTCGCAAAACTTCTAAAACCTCATCCACATCGTCTACAAATTGAACCATGACACGCAAACCAGCAATATCCTGCATCTCTTGGGCTAAGTTTTCCTCAGTAATCCCCCGAAGCTCCATTTTCTCCTTGATGCTTTCAATATGTTTTACGCGACCGGTTACAAACTCGATCGGTGAATGGCGTTGCTGTTTGCGATACTGTTTGCGAATGCCACGAAGCTTGATTTTCAACTCACCAACCGCCTGAATGTAAGGATCCAGAAAATCTTCCCAATCTATTGTCATATACATACCTTGTCATCTATTCGTTTTTTGTATAAAATAAACACAGTTGTTATTATAACATAAAATCGCTTTCAGATAAAGAAAAGGATTTAAAAATGAACCATTTAGAAATTGAATACAAAACAATGCTAACAGAAGACGAACATAAACGACTTCTGACCTTCTTTGATCATGTCCAGCCAATTTTCCAAGTCAACTATTATATTGATTCGGCTGACTTTGCTCTCCGTGAAGCTCGCATGGCTCTGCGAGTCCGAACCACTCCTGACGCTGCTGAGTTTACTCTAAAAATTCCTCAAAAACTTGGAAATTTCGAGTACAATCAAGTCTTATCCGAAGATGAATTTAATAAAATTACAGAAAATTTGCAATTCCCTCAGGGAGAAATCCTAGACAAACTGCAAGAAAAAGGGATCCCAGTTGACAAACTAACAATACTCGGAACCCTTGAAAATATTCGATATGAAAAACAAGATGCAATCGGCCTTTTTGCCTTAGACGAAAGTCGTTACTTTGGTAAAAAAGATTTCGAGTTAGAATTAGAGATCAACGATATTGAAGAGGGAGAACAAAAGTTCAAAGACTTTTTGAAAGAAAATCAAATCCAATACAAGCCTGGTAAAAGTAAGATTGCCAGATTTTCCGAAAACTTGTAAAAATGCTGAAATAATCTCATTTTTTTGGTAGAATAATAATTATAAATCTAAAGAGACAAAAAGAGGATGGTCATTCTAATGTCAGACAAAAAAAATATGAAGCTTTTCTCCCTCAATTCCAATCACTCAATTGCTGAGAAGATTGCTGAAGCTGCCGGAGTACCTTTAGGCAAGCTTTCTTCCCGCCAATTTTCTGATGGAGAGATTCAGATTAACATTGAGGAGAGTGTTCGTGGCTATGATATCTATATCATCCAGTCTACCAGCTTCCCAGTCAATAATCACTTGATGGAGTTATTGATTATGGTTGATGCTTGTAAACGGGCAAGTGCTAATACCGTAACTGTGGTTATGCCCTATTTTGGTTATGCTCGCCAAGATCGGACAGCGGCTCCTCGCGAGCCAATCACTGCAAAACTCGTGGCCAATATGCTGGTTGGAGCTGGCGTAGACAGAGTCATCTCACTTGACCTTCACGCTGTCCAAGTACAAGGCTTCTTTGATATTCCTGTCGATAATCTCTTCACCATTCCATTGTTTGCCGAACATTATTGCAATATGGGATTAACTGGCGAGGATGTCGTCGTCGTTAGCCCGAAAAATTCTGGCGTGAAACGCGCCCGTAGCTTGGCAGAATATCTCGACGCTCCAATCGCCATCATCGACTATGGTGAAGATGAGGCAGGACGTTCTGAAGGCTACATCATCGGTGAGGTTGAAGGCAAAAAAGCGATTTTGATTGACGATATCTTAAATACCGGTCGTACCTTCTCAGAAGCTGCTAAAATCGTTGAACGTGAAGGTGCTGTCGAAATCTATGCTGTCTCAAGTCATGGTTTATTTGCAGATGAAGCTGCAGACTTACTAGACAGTGTTCCTATCCGAGAAATCTTGGTGACTGATTCTGTTGATACCAAAGAAAAGACTCCGAAGAATGTTCACTATATCACAGCCAGCGAGTTGATTGGCGACGCTATCGTACGTATTCAAGAAAGAAAACCAGTCAGCCCACTTTTTGCTTTTCAAAAGAAATAAGGGATAAATTTGTGATTTATTTAGATAATGCTGCTACGACTGCCTTATCGCCTGCTGCGATTGAGTCCATGACTCAGGTAATGACAGTCTTCGGCAATCCATCCAGTACCCACAGCCACGGTCGAGAAGCTAAAAAACTGCTCCGACAAGCTCGCGAAGATATTGCTAAAGTTCTACACACACAGAGCAAAAATATCCTCTTTACATCAGGTGGTACTGAAAGTAATAACACTGCAATCAAGGGATATGCCTTACGCCATCAGAATCAAGGCAAGCATATTATCACTACGTCCATTGAACACCATGCTGTTTTAGAGCCTGTTGAATACTTGGTGGAGAACTTCGGTTTTGAAGCGACTATCATTCAGCCAGTGGATGGGCAAATCCGAACTGAAGATATCAAGAATGCTCTCAGACCAGATACTATCCTTGTCTCAGTAATGGCTGTCAACAATGAAACAGGCTATATTTTGCCGATTCAAGAAATTGGTAAATTGCTAAAAGAGCATCCTGCTGCCTTCCACGTTGATGCGGTCCAAGCCGTCGGCAAGCTCCCCATCTATCCTGAAGAATGGGGAATCAATTTCCTGAGTGCATCAGCTCATAAATTCCATGGTCCAAAAGGGGTGGGATTTCTCTACGCTGACCAGATGGATTTTGATAATTTCATGCATGGCGGCGATCAAGAAAACAAGCATCGAGCGGGTACAGAAAACCTCGTTTCCATTGTCGGAATGGCAACTGCCCTTTCTGAAAATGTTGCCCATTTAGAGGAAAATCTTGAGCATGCTCAGCAGTTAAAAGATACTTTACTGGACAACCTAACGGATATAGACTACTACCTAAACGAAAGTCAGCCCAGTCTGCCTTATGTTATCAATATTGGATTTCCAGACCAAAAGAATGATCTTATCTTGCTTCAAATGGACCTTAATGGCTTTTCAATCTCGACTGGCTCTGCTTGTACAGCTGGTGCTGTTCAGCCCAGCCATGTCCTTCAAGCCTTATATGGCCCTAACTCTGAGCGCCTAAAAGAATCCATTCGTATCAGTGTATCAGACCAAACTAGCATCCAAGAAATCAAACTATTCAGTCAAAAACTAAAAGAAATACTAGGAGGATAAGATGGCTTTTCAAACATCTGTTAGCTTAGCAAACTGCGACTTCACCTACTCACTCCATCCAAATGTTAAGAAATTTACCTTACGGGACAATACATTTGCTGAAACAAAAGTTGGTAATTACGAGCTTTCTCGCTTACTCGAAGCTGTTCCTAATAGTGGCGATGGATTCTTGCTTAAGATTATCATCAATAAAGATCTAAGCGGAGTTAAAATCAATATTACGGACAAGTCTGGTCTAAGATTAGTTAATATCTTCAAATCAGAAAAACACCATATTATTCAGCAAAAATTCTATTTCTTGATGGATAGTTTAGTTGAAAGAGATATTTTTGAAAAAACACCCCAATAAGCGAAATTCTAAGAATTTTGCTTATTTCTATTATTTTATCTATCTTTATTAGTATAATAATATTTTGTTCATCAAATTAGTTGATTTTTTCACAAGCTTTCTATAGAATAGAAGATAGAAAGGTCGTGATTTTGTGAAAACTGAAAAAAGCAATTCTATTCCACGTGCTACTGCTAAGCGGCTCTCCCTCTACTACCGAATTTTCAAGCGATTTAATGCAGAAAATATTGAAAAGGCCAATTCAAAACAAATCGCAGAGGCGATTGGAATCGACTCTGCGACTGTTCGGCGTGACTTTTCCTACTTCGGTGAGTTAGGTCGTAGAGGTTTTGGCTACGATGTCAAGAAACTAATGAATTTCTTTGCCAATCTTCTCAATGACAACTCGATTACAAATGTCATGATTGTTGGTGTCGGAAATATGGGCCGTGCCCTTTTACACTACCGCTTTCATGAACGGAATAAAATGAAGATTGTAATGGCCTTTGATACAGATGATTATTCTGATGTCGGAACCACCACAAATGATGGAATTCCTATTTATGGAATTTCTCAAATTAAAGAAAAGGTCCAGGAAGGAAACGTAAAGACAGCCATTCTGACAGTGCCGAGCGTTAAGGCACAAGAAGTCGCATCCGTCTTGGTTGATGCTGGCATCAAGGGGATTCTTTGCTTCTCCCCAGTGCACCTATCTGTCCCCAAAGATGTGGTTGTACAATATGTGGACCTAACCAGCGAACTCCAAACCTTACTTTATTTCATGAGAAAAGATGATGAGTAAGGTAAGAAAGGAAACAGACACTTTATGAAAAAACCGATTATCGGTATAACAGGAAACCAAAGGGATATTCCTAACGATCAATTTATTCATATTAGTTATACTTCAACTGGCTTTATCGAGGGAGTCAATAAAGTTGGAGGAATCCCAATTATCTTACCAATTGGTGATGAAGCCTTAGCTCACACCTATATCACTATGATCGATAAACTGATCCTTACCGGTGGACAAAATGTCCAGCCTCATTTCTACGGAGAAGAACAGACTATCGAAAGTGATGATTATCTGCTTCAAAGGGATCTATTTGAACTAGCTCTCATCCGAGAAGCACGGAAGCAAAACAAGCCTATTTTTGGCGTCTGTCGTGGTACTCAGCTTTACAATGTTGCTATGGGTGGCACACTTCACCAAGACATCGAGAATCACTGGCAAGATAGCACTGCTCAATACACCACACAGACTATGGTCACTAAAAATGGCTCCATCCTCCATGAATTATACGGACCTACTTGCCAAATCAACTCATTCCATCACCAAAGTATCAAGGATCTAGCGAAAAATTTAGAAGTTATAGCTTACGATCCTCGTGACAAGGTCATTGAGGCTGTTACCTCGACTGATGGGAGTCCATTTCTTGGTGTGCAGTGGCATCCAGAGTTTCTATTTCCCACAAGAACAGGTGATTTAGCCTTGTTTGATTATGTCGTTCACAAACTTTAGATCAAATCCGTTTTTTCACGATAGCTATAATAATTATTTTTTGAAACAATTAAATGATCTAAAAGAACCAACCCCATTAGCTCACAAGCTTCTTTCATGTGTTTGGTAACCTCGTCGTCATTCTTACTTGGGAAAGTCACTCCAGAAGGATGATTGTGCACAAGTATAATAGATGTTGCCAAGTGTTTGAGCGCATAATGCAAAATCTCGCGCGGCTCAGCCATACTTCTAGTTACCGTTCCTACAAAGATTGTCTGCTGATGGATGATCTGGTTTTGACTGTTTAGATAAATAGCGACTAAACATTCCTGCTTTTTATCTCCTAATTCTACCTGCATTTTACGAGCCAGTTTTTGACTTCCAAGAATTTGCTCCCTCTCCAGCACTTCAGCTTTGTTGATACGATAACCAAGCTCAATAATGGCCTGCAACTCAACAGCCTTCACAGGACCAATTCCTGAAATTGTCTGTAACTCTTGCAAAGTCAGATATTTCAAATCATTCAAACTAGAAATCGATGATAAAATCCTTTGAGAAACTTGAAAAACAGTTTCTTTTTTGCTGCCTGTTCGCAAAAATATAGATAGCAATTCCTGATTACTAAGTTTATCCGCTCCTTCTCTTATCAGCCGTTCACGCGGCATCATACTTATGTCATCCTGCAATGAAATACGATACATATCAACCTCCTTACCTATTAATTCGAGATTAAATAAAAAAAGATTAAATTCTTACACAGCATTTCAAACATTAGATATCATAGGAGTCATTTGCAAATTCCATCAATCAAAAAACGAAGTAACTCTTGTTACTTCGTTTTACAATATTTCTTATTATAGCTGCATTTGATTATAAGATCGACTGAAAGCATCTAAAATATCTTTTGGTGCCTTGTCATAATCAATCGTACTTTCAAGCGTTCCTTTAACAATGGTTCGACTGGTTGCTGCCGCATCCTCACATGTAACTAAAGTGATTTCAGCAACTCCCTCTGTGTCATTGATGACATCCACGCGCTCTGGCGCGACACTTTCTATACTAGAAATCGTATAAGTATAGATCTTATCCTTATCCGTGATATAAATTTTCATCCCTATTTTGGCACGATCTAGCGGTGAGAAGAGCATGTCACTGGCTCCAGTAATTCCAAAGACGTGGTGGCTGGCCAAGGCGTAATTCCCTTGTCCCATTTGTTGATCTTCTTTCATAGTGCCAGCACCATAGTAAAGGCCAACATTATCCAAACCTTTGAAAATCGGCAAATTCATTGACACTTCAGGAATTGAAATGCCACCGATAACTGGCAATTTTTGAGCCTGCCACTGAGCATTAATCACCGCTTCTGTCGAAAGAGATTGGACTTCGCTAAACTCAAAACTTGACTCGACTGCCTTATTTTGCTTGATTTCCTCCTTGGAAACCTTGCTAACCTGGTATTGATTTGTGTGCCAAACCATGATCATATTTCGGATAGAGGAGTTGAAAATCAGCGCTAAGGCAACCAGAAATAAAAGGAAAACTGCACAGTTAATGATAAAATTTCTGAGCTTGAATTTCTTCTTAGATTTCTTCACATTCATTCTCCTCTTATTCTACTTCTTCCTCGTCATCTTTTGCGTCAGGCGCAACCGTTGTAAAGGTGACAATCTGTGCATTTTGATCCAGACGCATGACCTTCACTCCCAAGGTCGAACGACCGGTCTGAGAAATATTAGCCACACTGGTCCGAATGATAACACCAGTATTAGTGATAATCATCAAATCTTCCTCGCCAGTAACGGTCATCAGACCAGCGAGAGGCCCATTCTTATCAGTGATATTGGCTGTTTTAATCCCTTTACCACCACGACCCTTGGTTGGGTACTCACTAGCAAGAGTTCGCTTACCGTAGCCTTTTTCAGTGATAACAAGCACTTCATCACCCTCAGTAATCACACCTGCTCCAACAACTTGGTCGCCGTCACGCAGATTAACTCCGCGAACACCAGTAGCACCACGACTCATGCTCCGAACAGCTGTCTCATTGAAGCGGACTGAATAACCAAACTTAGTACCAATGATAACATCTGCAGCACCGTCCGTCAGAAAGACATTGATAAGCTCGTCTTCATCCTTCAAATTCAAGGCCTTAAGACCGTTCTGACGGATGTTAGCAAATTCTGTTACGCTGGTTCGTTTAACCACACCTAGACGGGTTGTAAAGAAGAGGTAGGAGTCATCACTACTGTCCTGCTGAACGTTGATAATGGTCTGAATGGTTTCTCCTTCATCAAGCTTCAAGAGATTGACTACTGGCAAACCCTTAGCTGTCCGACCATACTCAGGGATTTCATAGCCTTTGAGGCGATAAACGCGACCTTTATTTGTAAAGAAGAGCAGTCTATCGTGGGTGCTCGTTGAAACCAGTTCCTTGACGAAGTCATCATCTTTGACGCCCGTTCCTTGAACACCGCGACCTCCACGTTTCTGAGCAGTGAATTCAGCTTGATTTAAGCGTTTGATATAGCCTTTATTAGACAAGGTAATCAAAACGTCTGCTTCCTCGATCAAATCTTCATCTTCAAGAGAAAGAACTTCTCCCACCATGAGCTCAGTGCGGCGGGCATCCGCAAATTTACGCTTAACCTCGTCTAACTCTTCCTTGATAATCGCGACAACTCGCTCTGGCTTGGCCAAGATATCCGCCAAGTCAGCAATCAAAGCAATCAGCTCGTCGTATTCTGACTGAATCTTGTCGCGTTCCAAACCAGTCAGACGACGCAGACGCATATCAAGGATAGCCTGACTCTGACGCTCAGACAGCTCAAACTTAGCCATCAATTCAGCCTGGGCTTCTGCGTCCGTCTCACTATTACGGATAATGCGAATAACTTCATCAATGTGGTCCAGTGCAATCAGCAAACCAGCCAAAATGTGAGCTCGCGCTTCCGCCTTTTCTTTATCAAAGGCCGTCCGTCGAGTCACTACTTCTTTTTGGTGCTCAATATAGGCCAACAAAATCTCACGTAGAGAGAGAATTTTCGGCACACCATTTTGAATGGCCAGCATATTGAAGCTGAAATTGGTCTGCATCTGAGTCAGCTTGAATAGGTTATTTAAAATGACATGAGCAGAGGCGTCACGACGAACCTCAATGACAAAACGAACCCCTTCACGATTGGACTCATCACGAACGGCTGTGATACCGTCAATGCGTTTTTCCTGCACCAGACGAACAATATGCTCGTGAACCTTAGTCTTATTAACCATGTATGGAAACTCAGTTACGACAATTCGCTCACGGCCATTTTTCATCTCTTCGATTTCAGTGCGAGAACGAAGGACAATTGATCCCTTACCTGTTTCATAAGCCCGGTGAATGCCAGACTTGCCCATCACCAGTGCTCCTGTCGGAAAATCTGGGCCAGGCAGGACTTCCATGATGTCACGAGTCGTTGCTTCTGGATTATCCATAACCAGCTTAACCGCATCAATAGACTCACCAAGATTATGAGGTGGGATATTGGTCGCCATCCCAACCGCAATCCCTGTCGCTCCATTTACAAGCAAGTTAGGGAAGCGAGCAGGAAGAACTACCGGTTCTCTCTCGCTGGCATCATAGTTGTCAATATAGTCAACAGTGTTTTTATTAATATCACGAAGCATCTCCAGAGCAATCTTGCTCATACGTGCTTCTGTATAACGCTGAGCAGCGGCACCGTCTCCGTCCATCGAACCGAAGTTTCCATGGCCGTCTACCAGCATGTAGCGATAGCTCCACCATTGAGCCATCCGCACCATCGCTTCATAAATAGAGGAATCGCCATGCGGGTGGTATTTACCCATGACATCCCCTGTGATACGAGCTGATTTCTTGTGAGGCTTATCAGGCGTAACGCCTAGCTCATTCATGCCATAAAGAATCCGGCGATGAACCGGCTTAAGACCATCGCGAACATCTGGAAGCGCCCGAGCCACAATTACACTCATTGCATAATCGATGAAACTGGTCTTCATTTCGCTGGTCAAATTGACATCTACTAAGTTTCTATCTTGCATTAAAAAATGCCTCATTTCAATATTAAATCACTATCTCATTATACCACATTTTAGCTATATTTTCAGTATTTAAAACCGAATATAAAAACGTTTACATAGCTTTTTAGGGGTCAAAATCCCACGGTGAGCCGTGACAAACTGTATCAAAAGTGGTAGAATGTAATTGTATGGGGAAAACCCCAAAAATAATAAGGAGATGTTTAGAAATGACTGCTACTAAACAACATAAAAAAGTCATCCTTGTTGGTGACGGTGCCGTAGGTTCATCTTACGCTTTCGCGCTTGTTAACCAAGGAATTGCACAAGAGCTTGGAATTATCGAAATTCCACAATTACACGAAAAAGCTGTAGGTGATGCGCTTGACCTTAGCCACGCCCTTGCCTTCACTTCACCTAAAAAGATCTACGCAGCTCAATACTCTGACTGTGCGGACGCTGACCTTGTTGTTATCACTGCGGGTGCGCCTCAAAAACCAGGTGAAACTCGTCTTGACCTCGTGGGTAAAAACCTTGCCATCAACAAATCAATCGTAACACAAGTTGTTGAATCAGGTTTCGATGGTATCTTCCTTGTTGCTGCTAACCCAGTTGACGTTTTGACTTATTCAACTTGGAAATTCTCAGGCTTCCCTAAAGAACGCGTTATCGGTTCAGGTACTTCACTTGACTCAGCTCGTTTCCGTCAAGCACTTGCTGAAAAATTGGATGTTGACGCTCGTTCAGTTCACGCCTACATCATGGGTGAGCACGGCGATTCAGAATTTGCTGTTTGGTCACATGCAAACATCGCAGGGGTAAACCTTGAAGAATTCCTTAAAGATACTCAAAATGTTCAAGAGTCTGAATTGATCGAATTGTTCGAAGGCGTTCGTGATGCTGCTTACACAATCATCAACAAGAAAGGTGCTACATACTACGGTATCGCTGTAGCCCTTGCTCGTATCACAAAAGCTATCCTTGACGATGAAAATGCTGTGCTTCCACTTTCAGTCTTCCAAGAAGGCCAATACGGTGTGAAAGATGTCTTCATTGGTCAACCAGCAGTTGTTGGTGCACACGGTATCGTTCGTCCAGTAAATATCCCATTGAACGATGCAGAAACTCAAAAAATGCAAGCATCTGCTAAAGAATTGCAAGCAATTATTGATGAAGCATGGAAGAATCCAGAATTCCAAGAAGCATCTAAAAACTAATCAGAAAAACATCTCCTGATAAAAGGGGATGTTTTTTTGTTTTATGTGGATCTGTCAGCAAAAATATCAAGCAAATAAGGAACAATCAGCTCCCCCTCTAAATTCTCCAAAGAAGAAAGCCAAATAAAGTCTGTATGCTCTTCTGGATCTAATATAATATTACGCTCTTCCAAAAAACTACCTGCATAAACTAAGCGCGTGAAAACAGTATCTTTGCTAGCATCAAACTGACGATCTTCATGAATAATCTTATCAATTCGAATCTTTTGATTAACCTCTTCTATAGCCTCGCGTATAGCCGCTTCTCTGGGTAGTTCGTTCTCTTCTACGCTTCCGCCAGGAATATCGCAATAGCATGGATAGACATTAGGAAGGCCGCGCTTTATTTTTGAGCGTTTGATCAGCAAATACTGCCTATTATTCTCAATCAAGGTATGAGCGATTAACTTCACTGCCATGGCAATCTATCTCCTCTCTTAGACAACAAAAAAAGGACTCTCACGAGTCCAAGCTTCAGTCATCCACCCTGAGAGAATCGAACTCCCATCTCAAGAACCGGAATCTTACGTGATATCCATTACACTAAGGGTGGCAACCTATTCATTATAACTAATTTTTCACAAAAAAACAAGTCTAAATGGCTCCTTTTACGAAATTTCTAATCTAGATCAAATCAAAAAGATTAACTTTCTTTGAAAGTTAATCTTTTAATCTCTTATTTCTTTTCAATATGATCTGCTAGCTCTTCTTGGGCTTTTTTGTTAGATTCCAACGTTTTTTCTTGCCATTTCTTCTTAGCTTCTTCATATTCTTTGGTCGTTACAATTTCACTTCTGAGTTTTGTGTATTTAAAGTTGAAGCTAGATCCCTTGATTCCAACGAGTGAATAGGCACGACTGAAAGGTTTGGACTTACTTACAGAAGGACTACCGCCTCCTGAAATGGTCGGCATGATAATCCCACTATCAAGCAACCAAGCTTGTGCATCCGCATATTTTTCATAGCGAACTTTCACATCTGTCGTTTCAGCATTTGCTTCTTCCAACATCTTAGTATAAGTGTCCAAGCCCAGCTCTTTCATCTTGTCCATATCTTGGCCTGGCTCAAAGCCAAAGTTTTGCAAGCTAGCGCCATTATTTACATTTAGAGTATCTAAGTAGGTAGATGGGTCTTGATAGTCAGCTGACCAGCCTCCTGTATAGAAATCATAATCCTTTTGAGCTGCAGTATTTGCAAAATAGGTGATGTTGTTCAAATCATCCACACTAATCTTCTGCAGGTCAATCACTACATTTTCTGCACCCAAGGTTGATTCAATCGATTGTTTTACTGAACTTGCCCATTGGATACTCACCTTGTCAGCCTGGTCTACAGGAAGGTCCAAATGAATTGGGAATTGAACTCCCTTAGACTCTAAAGCTTCCTTGGCTTTAGCAAATCTTGCTTTGGCTTTTTCTGGATTATAATAAGCATCTTGAGCATCTGTCAGATCAATATTTGCCCATTCTGTACCATAATTCACTAATTTAGAGGCAACAACCTGGCCAAATGTTTGATCGCCAATTTGAACAAATGTTGGAGGAACAAGCGTATTTCTCAACAACTTGGTAGCTCCATCTTTACCATTACTTTGCGCACCATAAGAAGTACGGTCAAGGGCAAAATTGACGGCCTGACGGAAGTCTTTATTTAAAACCGCTTCTTTTGTTGCATTCTTTTGATCATCACTTGTTTTGGAAGTGTGATTGTATGATTGACGGTTGAAGTTGAAATTAAAGTAATATGAGGTCGCATCCTGTGGGCTATAAAGTATATTGTCCGCATATTTCTTCTTAACTGCCGCAAATCCTGAAGTATTCGGATAGAGACGGGCACCACTATAAGCACCATCACTAAAGTTGCGAATCAAAGATTCTTGGTCAGATCCATCATAGTAGGTTAATTTGACATGTTCTAGACTGACCTTGTCTTTATCATAATAATTTGGATTTTTAACGAATTCCATAGACGATTTAGAAGTCAAAGATTTCAAAAGGAAAGGACCGTTGTAAAGAATACTTGATGGATCAACAGAACCAAAATCTTTTCCTTTAGACTTCAAAAATTCTTCATTGACAGGGAACAAGATATTATTCGTAGTTTTAGAGTTCCAATAAGGCTCTGGGCGTGTCAGCGTGTATTGAACAGTATAATCATCTACTGCCTTCACTCCGACTTTTGAAAAGTCTTTTTCGTCGCCTTTGACATAGGCATCCAAGCCACTAATCGAGTCTTGAATCAGGTAAAGGGCTTCAGACTTCTGGTCAGCCACATATTTAAGTCCAGTCACAAAGTCTTGAGCTTTCACATTTGCAACTTCTTCGCCATCAACATTGAACCACTTAGCATCCTTACGAAGCTTATATGTGTAAGTCAGGCCGTCTTGAGAAACTGTCCATGATTCTGCAAGAGAAGGAACTAGATTTCCATATTCATCATTTTCCAAGAGACCATCCACAAGGTTTGTAATAACGTCTGATGTAGTTGCACGGTTAGTGGTCAGGTAGTTCAAGCTATCTGGATCGCTGGCATAAACATAAGAATATGTAGTTGTGCTGGATGAAGATTTGCCACATGCTGACAAGAATACTCCTGCACTGAGTACCACTCCAGTAGCTAAAAGCATTTTTGATACTTTCATAAATACACCTCCAAAAATTGAGAGAAAAGTCTAAGAATAAGAGGATCGGAAATAAAGATAAGCCCTTATTTTATTTAGTATTCTCTTAGTTCAATTTCTATGTTATATTTTATAACATAGACTATTATACCAGAATTTTGATAAAAAGTAAATAGAGGAATCAGAGAGTGATTATGGCGTTTCCTAAAAGCATCTTCAAACCAATCAAATCAACAATGCTTTTTACTGAGAATCTAGCAAATTGTTTAGAAAAGCCATCAGATGATCCAAAAAACAAGAGAAAAGAATTGAGAAGGCCATTCTCTTTCTCGTAAATAGGAAATAAGAAAAAGGATTCTAGTCAAGAGACGAATCCTTTTGTTCTTTTATTCTTTTATTCTGTTTCGCCTAGCCAAGCGTTCATGCCACCTGATACGTTGGTCACATCGAAGCCCTGCTCGGCAAGGAATTCGCAAGCAGTTGCTGAGCGTGCTCCCCCTTGGCAAATGACATAGTATTTGTAGTCAGGATCCAGCTTTTTATAGCCAGTTTCCAACTCACTGAGTGGAAGATTTTCAGCATTTGGGATATGGCCCGCTTGAAATTCATGCCTTTCACGCACATCTATGATGGCTAATTCTTTAGATTGATACTGCTTTTTTAAGTCAGCTGCTGATATAGTTTTCATTTTTCTACTCCTTCTGGTTTTAATAATTATGTACAAGGTATTCCAATATAAACTCTGACAGGAAGAATTCATATAAGTGAAGTTAATTTCGCTTTATTTCTAGACCGTCACTCTTACCATTTTTTTAAAGTAAATTACCAGCTAGGAAGCAAGGTTAACTTAATAGATTCTACTTGAATGTTTCTCCCGCCCAAGCGCTCATACCGCCGCGCACATTAACGACATCATAACCCTTTTTCTTCAGCATTTTAGCCGCAAGCTTGCTCCGCATGCCTGAGTGACAAATAACGTAAATCGGCTCCTTATTAGCTGGTGAAAACTGGCCTATTTGACTTAAAGGAACATTCTTTGCCTCTTTGATATGTCCTCTACGAAATTCAGCCGGCATCCGTACATCAATTAGCTGGATATTAGACTTCAACCGCTTCTCCAATTCATCCGTCGAAATGCTGTCTATTCTTGTAAAAAAATGAAACATATATTCTCCTTTTTATCCCTGTAGACTATATTAAAACATTAAGAATAGAAAATGTCAAGGAAACGATTTCAATTTTTTCCAAAAATAAAAATCCCAATCTTGAGACAGGGATTTCTATAAATAATGAATTATTTCGCAATTGGGTAAACTGATACTTGTTTCTTATCGCGACCTTTACGTTCAAAGCGTACTACACCTTCAACTTTCGCGAACAATGTATCGTCTCCACCGCGGCCAACGTTAACACCTGGGTAGATGTGTGTACCGCGTTGACGGTAAAGGATAGATCCTCCAGTTACTGTTTGTCCGTCAGCTGCTTTAGCTCCAAGACGTTTTGCTTGTGAATCACGTCCGT
>ERZ773070.145-NODE-145-length-54050-cov-7.403741_pt1 | contig 54050 bp, 78 predicted proteins | sample MGYA00580618_ERZ773070 | MGnify/ENA primary metagenome ERZ773070 (study PRJEB29015, sample SAMEA2738023) | human oral metagenome | biome: human oral; feature: human-associated habitat; material: dental | place: China | collected 2019 ...
ACTGCTGCCTCCCGTAGGAGTCTGGGCCGTGTCTCAGTCCCAATGTGGCCGTTCAACCTCTCAATCCGGCTACTGATCGTCGCCTTGGTGAGCTGTTATCTCACCAACTAGCTAATCAGACGCAAGCCCATCTATAAGCGATAAATCTTTTCTGAATGTATCATGCGATACCTCCAGCTTATGCGGTATTATCAGTAATTTCTCACTGTTATTCCCCTCTTATAGGCAGGTTGCTTACGTGTTACTCACCCGTCCGCCACGGTGTCCAACTAGTAGATAAATCTTCCAGTCTTCTCCCGTTCGACTTGCATGTCTTATGTACACCGCCAGCGTTTATCCTGAGCCAGGATCAAACTCTCAATTTTTGTTTAATCTTCTTTTCTCATTCAAACCTTCCGGCTTGTCTTTGCTTTTCCTATTTATTTTGGACAGTTCTCTGTCCGCTTGGTTTTATTTTCTCTAAAGGATATTGTTTATTTTTCAATGTACTGTTTTCATTAAAATACAGTCGCTCTCGACTGTATATATATAATATATTACTTTCAGTTATATGTCAACACTTTTTCTAAAACTTTTTAAAGTTTTTTTCATCTTTTTAATCAACATATATTTTAAGTATAAATTTGAGAGGAATTTAGTATTCCTCTCATCATTTTTTATTGTTTTTTACTATATTAATTATTATTTTTCTTCTAGTGTTTCATATACACTTACTTTTTTTCTTGTTCTTCCATAACGTTCGAACTTAACTTGTCCATCTATTAATGCAAATAAAGTGTCATCTTTTCCAATTCCAACATTATTTCCTGGATGGTATTTAGTTCCTCTTTGTCTTATTATTATATTTCCTGCTTTAACATATTGTTTGTCATTTTTCTTAAGACCTAATCTTTTTGATATGCTATCGCGTCCGTTTTTAACGCTACCTTGACCTTTCTTATGTGCCACTTAGTTCACCTCTTTCTTTATAAATTTTTATGTATTATTTTCCTGCTGAAATGTTTGTTATTTCAACTTTAGTATAATTTTGTCTATGTCCTATAGTTTTTCTGTAATCTTTTTTAGGTTTGTATTTAAATACTTTTATTTTTTCACCTTTTACATGGTCAACTATTTTTCCTTCAACCTTTATACCATCTACATATGGTGTCCCTATTTTTGTTTCTTTATCAGATACAAGTAACACTTTGTCAAATGTAACTTTTTTTCCTTTTTCTGCGTCTAACTTTTCAAAGTATACTATACTACCTTTTTCTACTTTATATTGTTTTCCACATGCTTCTATAATTGCGTACATCGCAAATTCCTCCATTTCGTAATACTCGCTAACCGTTAATTTAAGGTACTTTATTTAAAAAGATTTATAACCTTGATTAAGCAGTTTACATATGACATTATATAGCAAAAAAGTGTATATGTCAATAAAATTGATTATACACTTCTTACTTTTAAATATTTTTATTCATTATATTTTTTCAATTATTTTATTATTGAAGAAACTATACCTGAACCAACTGTTCTACCACCTTCACGGATAGCGAATCTTGATCCTTCTTCAACAGCTATTGGAGTTATAAGTTCAATTGTCATCTTAACATTATCCCCTGGCATAACCATTTCTATTCCTTCTGGTAATTCAATTACACCTGTAACGTCAGTTGTTCTAAAGAAGAATTGTGGTCTATATCCTTTAAAGAATGGAGTATGTCTTCCACCTTCGTCTTTTGTTAAAACATAAACTTCTGCTGTAAATTTAGTATGTGGATTAATTGTTCCTGGTTTAGCAATAACTTGTCCTCTTTCGATATCAGTCTTGTTTATACCTCTTAATAATAATCCTGCATTATCTCCAGCTTCTGCTGAATCTAATAATTTTCTAAACATTTCTATACCTGTAACAACAGTTTTCTTTCTTTCTGTAGTTAATCCAACGATTTCTACTTCTTCGTTTAGTTTGATTTCTCCTCTTTCTACTTTACCTGTAGCAACTGTTCCTCTACCTGTGATTGAGAATATATCTTCTATAGGCATTAAGAATGGTTTGTCAGTAGTTCTTTCTGGAGTTGGTATGTATGAATCTATAGCTGCAACTAATTCTTTCATTGGTGCATATACTGGATCATTTGGATCTGTTGATGTAGATTCTAATACTTTTAATGAAGAACCTTTAACGATTGGAATATCATTTCCTGGGAAATCGTATTCGCTTAATAAGTCTCTAACTTCCATTTCTACTAATTCTAATAATTCTGGATCATCAACCATATCTGTTTTGTTTAAGTAAACAACTATGTATTTAACCCCAACTTGTCTTGCAAGTAGTATGTGTTCTCTTGTTTGAGGCATTGGTCCATCAGCTGCTGAAACAACTAATACTGCCCCATCCATTTGTGCTGCACCAGTTATCATGTTTTTAACGTAGTCAGCGTGTCCTGGACAGTCAACGTGTGCGTAGTGTCTAGTTTCTGATTCATATTCAACGTGAGCTGTATTAATTGTAATACCTCTTTCTCTTTCTTCTGGTGCTCCGTCTATTTGATCATAAGCTTCAAATTTAGCTTGTCCTAATAAACTTAAGTATTTTGTTATCGCTGCAGTTGTAGTAGTTTTACCGTGGTCAACGTGCCCGATTGTTCCTATATTAACATGTGGTTTTGTTCTTTCAAATTTTTCTTTTGCCATGTTATTTTTCCCTCCTAATTATATTTTATAAACTTATTTTATATTATTTTATGTATATTTGCAAGTGCCTTTTTTACCTTTTATAAAAGTTAATATAAGACACATTACATATATATCTTTTTTTATTTATTTAAATACTATTTTTGCTTTGATGCTACAATTGTATCTAATATATTTCTTGGAACTTCTTCATAATGTGATGGTTCCATTGCATATGTTCCTCTACCTTGTGTCTTAGAACGAAGTGTTGTTGCATATCCAAACATTTCTGATAGTGGAATAAATCCTTTAATTATTTGTATTCCTGTTTGTGCTTCTACTCCTTCCATTCTACCACGTCTTGAGTTCATATCACCTATAACATCTCCAACATATTCTTCTGGTACTGTTATTTCAACTCTCATTATAGGTTCTAATATTACTGGATTTGCTTTTTTAGCTCCATCTTTAAATGCCATTGATCCTGCTATTTTGAAAGCCATTTCTGATGAGTCAACATCGTGGAATGATCCGTCAAATAGTGTTGCTTTAAAGTCTATTACTGGATATCCAGCAAGTACACCTGATAATGCTGCTTCTTTTATACCTTCTTCTACTGGTTTGATGTATTCTTTTGGTATTACACCACCAACGATTTTGTTTTCAAACTTGAATCCTTCACCTGGTTCTAATGGTTGTAATTTTAACCATACGTGACCATATTGTCCTCTACCACCTGATTGTCTTACAAATTTACCTTCAATTTCAACTTCTTTTCTTATTGTTTCTTTGTATGCAACTTGTGGTTTACCTACTGTACAGTCTACGTTAAATTCATCTTTTAATCTACTTACAATTATTTCTAAGTGTAATTCACCCATACCTGCAATAACAACTTGTCCTGTTTCTGCATTTGTATAGATTTTAAATGTTGGATCTTCTTCTGAAAGTTTAGCTAATGCTATACCCATTTTTTCTTGTGCATCTTTATCTTTTGGTTCTATCGCAACATCAATAACTGGTTCTGGGAATTCCATGTTTTCTAATATTATTGGATTTTCAATATCTGATAATGTATCCCCTGTTGTTACATCTTTAAATCCTATTGCTGCTGCTATATCTCCTGCTAATACTTCTTTTAATTCTGTTCTCTTATTAGCATGCATTTGAAGTATTCTTCCAACTCTTTCTTTTTTGTTCTTTGTTGCATTTAATACATATGAACCTGATTCTAATGTACCTGAATATACTCTAAAGAAGCATAATCTTCCTACATATGGATCTGTTGCAATCTTAAATGCAAGTGCTGAGAATGGTGCATCATCTGATGTTTCTCTTTCCATTTCATTTCCATCTTCATCTGTACCTTTTACATGGTCAATATCTAGTGGTGATGGTAAATATTCTACTATATTATCTAATAATAATTGTAGCCCTTTATTCTTATATGCTGATCCACAACATACAAGTGTTGCATTATTACTTAATGTAGCTTTTCTTAATCCTTTTCTTATTTCAGTTTCAGTTAATTCTTCTCCATCTAAGTATTTCATCATTAATTCATCATCTTGTTCTGCTGCTGTTTCAACCATTTTAGCTCTATATTCATTAGCTTTTTCTACTAAATCTGCTGGTATTTCTTTTTCTTCTATTATTTTACCTTCTTCATCTTTGTAGTATAATGCTTTCATTGTTATTAAGTCTATTACACCTTCAAATGTTTCTGATGCTCCTATTGGGATTTGTATTGCCACTGGATTACAGTGTAATCTTCTGTCTAATTGTGCTAAACAATTGTAGAAGTCTGCTCCCATCATATCCATTTTATTTACAAATACCATTCTTGGTACTTTGTATTTGTCTGCTTGTCTCCAAACAGTTTCTGATTGTGGTTGTACTGCATCTTTTGAAGATAATATACATACTGCACCATCTAATACTCTTAAAGATCTTTCAACTTCTACTGTAAAGTCAACGTGTCCTGGTGTATCTATAATGTTTATTTTATGATTTTTCCATGAACATGTTGTTGCAGCAGATGTAATTGTAATACCTCTTTCTTGTTCATCTTTCATCCAGTCCATTTGTGATGCACCATCATGTGTTTCACCTATTTTATGGATTTTTCCTGAATAGAAAAGTATTCTTTCTGTTACAGTTGTTTTTCCTGCGTCAATGTGAGCCATTATTCCTATGTTTCTTAACTTATTTAATGGAACTTCTCTTTTTGCCATAAATTTTCCCCTTCTAAACTTTTTAAAGTCTATATTAATATCTGTAATGTGCGAATGCTTTGTTAGCTTCTGCCATTTTGTGTACTTCTTCTTTTTTCTTGTGTGCTCCACCATTTTGGTTTAATGCATCCATTATTTCTCCTGCAAGTTTGTCAGCCATAGTTTTTTCATGTCTTTTTCTTGCATATCCTACTAGCCATCTTAATCCTAGTGTTTGTCTTCTGTCTGCTCTTATTTCTAATGGAACTTGGTATGTTGCCCCACCTATTCTTCTTGCTTTAACTTCTAGAACAGGTTTAATATTTTCTAATGCTTCTTCAAATAGTTCTAATGCTGGTCTTTCTAATTTCTCTTCGATTATAGAAAATGCAGTATATACTATTTTTTGTGCAACTGTTTTCTTTCCATCTAGCATTACAGTATTTACTAATTTAGTAACTAATTTACTATTATATTTAGGATCTGCTAATACTTCTCTTTTTGCTATATGTCCTTTTCTTGGCACTTTTCTTCCCTCCTTATTTTATTTTAATTTTTAATAAGCATTTTTAAGAATCTCTTAAAAAGGTACTCTAAAAAAATTATTCTTTTTCCAGTATGTGCATATAATTTACAAAATTATTGGCACCAACTGATATTATATTATTTCTTTGGTTTTTTCGCACCATATTTTGATCTACCTTGTTGTCTGTTATTTACTCCTGCTGTATCTAGAGTACCACGAACAATATGATATCTAACCCCTGGTAAGTCTTTTACTCTTCCACCTCTTATCATAACAACACTATGTTCTTGTAAGTTGTGTCCTTCTCCTGGGATATATGCTGTTACTTCATAACCATTAGATAATCTTACCCTTGCAACTTTTCTTAAAGCTGAGTTAGGTTTCTTAGGTGTTACAGTCTTAACTACTGTACAAACTCCTCTTTTGAATGGAGAACGATTATTTGTATGTCTCTTTCTCTTTGAGTCATAACCCTTTGCTAATGCTGGAGTCTTAGACTTTGCTTTAGAAGTTTTTCTACCTTTTCTTACTAATTGATTAATAGTTGGCATTCTTTTTCCTCCTTCTTCATAAACTATTATACCTATAGCATAACATTATATATTCTATCATTAATTACTTTTTTTGTAAACATGAAGAAAATAATAATCTCATACATAAATATACAAATACATTATACCATAAAACACCATTAAAAACATAAAAAAAGACCTTAAAAACAAATTTTGTCTTTAAGATCTCTTTTTATTACTATTTCTTAACTATTTACATCCCTATTCTAACCAGACCAACTATTACATTAAACATAGTATTCTGGTCATACTCAAGAACTTCTCCAGTCTCTAAAGTCATTTTCAAAATAGGCAAATTTTTCCCATTTATGTTATTTTGATTTAATTCATGCACCTTATACATAAACCTTTTCTGATTAAGTGCTTTAACCATTTTTTTAATTTCATCTGAATCCTTAGTATTTTTTTCCACAAAAAAATCTAGTTTTAGCATTATATCACACCCTTTGCTTTTTATTTTGTATATAATATATATTGTGAATTGTTAATTGAATTAAATTTTTCTAATTCAGCTCTAACTTTTTCTTCTTTCGTATCTGATGGTAAATCCATCAGATCTATCGCCTCACTTATAGTAATATATACTGGTCCCATAGTTACACCTCCTTAATTCTTTAATATAAAAATTAATTATTTTTAACTTCATGTATATATTAACATAATTTTATGTTTTTGTAAATATATTTAACTACAAATACGAAAAAAAGCTTTAAAAACTAATAGTTCTTAAAGCTTTTTCTTTTATTTAAACATTTCTAGATTTGTTGCAATAAAACCTCCAACGTTCTTTCCATCAATAAACTCTAGTTTTTCTCCTGACTTTATTTCCAGTACAGGAAAACTATTCACTTTATTTTTTCTCAAATACTCCATATGATCTGATTCTGTCTGAACAATCTGAATTTTTAGATTCTGTGATCTTATCAGATTTTTGGTAAGGGCACATATACCACAATTATTTGTGGTATACAATCTATATTTAACATCCAATTTATAATTAGTACCATTAATGATATTATATCTTTCTATAGCTGTAACTATTTCTGTTATAGTATCACAATATTCACAGTTATTTACAAGTTTTCTCGCTTTTTCAAGATTTATTTTCTCCATAAAAATCACTCCTTTATTAGAATAATATTGGTAGCATTGTTCATGTTGTATTCCTTTAAAGCCTCTTCTACTTCTTTCTCTGTATATTGATATTTAGGCATTACCAAAAATCTCCGAATTTCGTATATGTTGAGATATTCCTCATGTTTCTCAGACATTTTTCTCACCTTCTTTTTTATAGATGATTTTTATCTTTTTGCCTTTTGACTGCAAATTTATGTTTTTCACATACTTTTGCAGATCTTCGTCTGATTCAAGACCGTATAGCTTTCGAATCTGTTTTGGTGTCAATTTTTCATAATAATCTAATTCCATTTTTTTGTCCTCCTTAAATTTTAATCAAAACCTTAAGTATAATTTTTTCTGTACATAGTTAGTATATAACACTTTTTCATTTTTGTAAAATCTTTATTGTAATTTTTTTAAATCACTTTCAGTGTTATTATCTTTTTGGCTTGTATCTGCCATAGTAAAATTAAACTTATTATTATACATAAGACCATTTAATATAGTTATAATTTCTCCTGTTTTTTTACCTATGTTGCTTGTAACCTTATATTTTAATTCTTTTAATTGATCTTTTGTCTTTTCTTCTAATAATTTATATGTTGTGCTATTCTTATACTTTTCTTTTTCTTTTTTTATTATTTCTTCATTTTTACTTCTAACATAATATGTTATTTCTTCTACTATGTCATTTTCTGTCATTTTTACTTGATATTCTAATATTGTTGTTCTTTCTTCAGTATTTGCTGTATTTTTTAATTCATCTAATATTTCTTTTTTTTGTTGTTCTTTTTCTTCATTACTCTTATTCTTATCGTTTATTATCTGATCTATTTTTTGTTCTGCATCATATTCTTTATCTGATAATATCATATTTGCAACTAATACTTTTTCAATTATTTTAGAAATCTCTCCAACATTTTCTTGTTTTTTCTTTCCGATCATTATACTTATTTTCTAATATTTGAAAATAACTTATCATATATATTATTGATATTATAATTATTATACCTATTATAATTATTGGTATACTTTCTTTTACTCTTATCTTTGGAATTATTCCCATCTTAATTACCTTTCTTTTCTTAAATTTTCATACTTAATTTTACTTTTTGTCTATCTAAATCTTTTTCTATAACCTTAACTTTTACTATATCTCCTACTTTTACTATATCTTTAGGATCTTTTACAAATTTTTCACTCATTTCAGATATATGTACAAGTCCGGTCATCATGTATTCCTATATCTACAAAAGCACCAAATGCCGCTACATTTCTTACTGTTCCTTCTAGCTCCATTCCTACTTGTATATCTTCAAATTCTAAAATATCATTTCTAAGTATTGGCTTTTGTAATTCTTCTCTTATATCTATACCTGGTTTTACAAGTTCTTTTATTGTATCTTCTATTTCATATTTTCCATATTCTTTAAATTGTTCTTCTTTTAAAAGCTTATCTTTATCTAGTTTTAATACTTTTTCTATTGTTTCTTCTTTTTTCTTCTTATCTTTTAGGCTTTCTTCATTTTCTCCAACATATGCAAGTATTTTTTTAGCTAGTTCATAACTTTCTGGGTGAATTCCTGTCATTTCTATAATATTTTTACCGTCATATATTCTTAAAAATCCTGCTGCTTGTGTAAATGCTTTTTCTCCTACTCCAGATACTTTTAAAAGTTCTTTTCTTTCTAAATATTTTCCGATTATCTTCCCTGTATTTAACTATTGCTTTTGCTTGTCTTTTAGATATACCAGCAACATACGAGATTAATGAAAATGTTGCTGTATTTAAGTCTACCCCAACCTTATTTACTGAGTCTTCTACAACATTATATAGTCTTTCTTCTAATTTAGTTTGATTTACATCATGTTGATATTGTCCTACACCTATTGCTTTTGGTTCTATTTTTACAAGTTCTGATAATGGGTCTTGTAATCTTCTTGCTATTGAGATCGCCCCTCTTATACTTACATTTACATCTGGGAATTCTTCTGCACCTAATTTTGATGCTGAATATACAGATGCTCCTGCTTCATTTACTATAATATATTTTACATCTTTTCCTTTTATAATCTCGCTTACTACTTTTTCACTTTCTCTTGATGCTGTTCCATTACCTATTGCAACAATATTAATATTATTTTTGTTTATTAATTCTTCTATTTCTTTTTTACCTTTTTCAATATCATCATTTGGCATTGTTACACTTACAATTTTACCTTCTAAGTATTTTCCGATTTTCATCTATACATGCAAGTTTACTTCCATTTCTAAATCCTGGGTCAAATCCAAGAATCCTTATATTTTTCATTGGTGATTGTAATAATAATTCTTTTAAATTATCTCCAAATACATTTATTGCATATTCATCAGATCTTTCTTTTACTTCTTGTCTTATTTCTCTTTCTACAGATGGTTTTATAAGGCGTTTGAAAGCGTCTTTTACTATTTCTTCTATATATTCAAATGATATATTATTATTTTCTGTTATAACCTCTTTTATTATATCTTGAACTAATTTTTCTTCATCAAGTACAAGTTTTACATCTAATTTCTTTTCTGTTTCTCCTCTTGTTATAGCAAGATATCTATGGCTTGGTATTTTTGAAATAGTATCTTTAAAATCATAATACATCTTATATATTTGTCTTTCATCATCTTCTTTTCCCTTTGTACTTATAATCTCTGCTTCTTTATTATATACATTTTTTACTATTTCTCTTATATCTGCACTATCTGATATATCTTCTTCTATTATATCTTTTGCCCCTTGTATTGCATCTTCTATTGTTTCAACTTCTTCTGTTAAAAACTCTTCTGCTTTTTTTAAGATATTTTCTAAACTATTTCCTGCTAAAATATATTTACTTAAATCTTCTAATCCTTTTCTTCTAGCTTCAGATCCTCTTGTTTTTTTCTTCCCCTTATATGGTCTATATATATCTTCTACTTTTGATAATGTTTCTGCTAATCTTATATCATTTAATAATTCTTCTGTAAGTTTTCCTTGTTCATCTATAAGTCTTGCTACTTCTTCTTTTCTTTGTAGAAGGTTTGTATATTGTTTTAATATTTGTTCAAACTCTCTTAATACTTCATCACTCATACCACCTGTTTCTTCTTTTCTATATCTTGCGATAAATGGTATAGTATTTCCTTCTTCTATCATTTTAAGTACATTTCTTACATATATTATATTTTGATTTAAAGTTTTAGCTATTTTTTCATCTAATACTTCTTCAATATATTTTTTTTCCTCGATATTTTCATCTTCTTCTATATTTTTAATTTCTTCATTAATTTTTATAGCAATATTATTTTTATTATTAATATCAGTAGCAGTTTTTTTTCTGCTACTGTTTTTTTCTATATTATTATTCTTTTCTTTATCTTTTTTTAAATCTTCTTCTGTTATTCCTTGTTCTTTTAATTGTCTCTTTAGTTCTTCTATATTCATTTTTTCCTCTAAACTTTACTTTTATTTATCTGTATAATCTAAATCTCTATATTTTCTTACAACTGCTGTTACACTTTCTCCTACATTATTTGCATATATTATATCTGCAAGCATATCTGATATACTTACAACCTCTATTTTATCTATTTGTTTTTCTTTAGGTAATTTAATTGTATCTGTACATATTAATTTCTTAATATCACTGTTTTGTATTCTCTCTATTGCAGGACCTGATAGTACTGGATGTGCTATTGCCGCATATATTTCTTTTGCTCCTTTTTCTTTCAGCATTTTTATTCCTGATACAAGTGTTCCTGCTGTATCTATCATATCATCTACAATTATTGCTGTTTTACCTTCAACTGTTCCTATTAGGTTCATAGCTTCTGCTTCATTTGGTTTTACCCTTCTTTTATCAATAATTGCTATTGGTGCATCAAATATTTCTGCAATATCTCTTGCTCTTTTTACTCCACCATGATCTGGTGATACTATCACTATATCTTTAAGTATTTTTTTCTTTTTAAAATATCCTGCTAAAATCCCTATTACTGTTAGATCATCTGCTGGTATGTCAAAAAATCCCATTGTTTGTGTTGAATGTATTTCTACTGTCATAATACTTGTTGCCCCTGCAGCTTCTAATAGGTTTGCTACAAGTCTTCCTGTTATAGGTTGACGTGGTCTTGCTTTTCTATCTTGTCTTGCATATCCAAAATATGGGATTATTACATCTATTCTTTTTGCAAATGCTCTTTTTACTGAATCTATTGCAATTAATAATTCCATTAAATTTTGTGATACTGGGTTATCTGTTGATTGTATTATATATACCCTTTTATCTCTAACTGTTTCTAATAATTCTACTAGGATTTCTCCATCTGCAAAATGTTTTATTTCTATTTTTCCTTCTTGTATTTTTAATTTTTTACATATCTTTTCTGTTAATTCTTTTGATGAATTTAAAGAAAATACAACTACATTATCCATATTAATTACCTATCCTTCCAAAAATTCTTTTACTTGTTTTTTTACTTCATTATTAAAATTATTTTTCCATTCTCTATATAATTTCAATACTTCTTCCTTATTTTCTATAACCTTTATTATTTTATCTCTAATCTCTCTTGGATCATCTTCTCTGTTTACACATACATATTCTCTTAATTTAGAACCTAAGAAATAATCATTATTATTTCCTATTAAACATGGTACTCCTTGTTCAAAACTTTCCATAGGAAACATTGGTGAACATTCTGTAAATGTTACATATATATTTATATCATTTCTTTTAATTCTTCTCATAAGCTCTTCTGTTGGTATAAACTTATCTATACATGTATATTTAATATCTAATGCTTTTAAATATTGTTTTACTTCTTTTGATATTGGCACTATATCTATATTAGTTTCTTTTAAAAAGGTTGTTGCTAAAATTTGTGTATATATATTTTTAAGTTCTCTACTATGTGCATTATATATACCTATATTTATACTCTGATCTTCTTTTTTTGTTTTATCTAAATTCTTCTCTTCTTTATCTATATCTAAACTTTTAACATTATTCATCATATAATATGCATTATATCCTAAGTTTTTATAGAATTCTGTCATTGTTTTTTTTACAAACCCGAAGTGCTTCTATTTTACCTTCCTTATATAATTCTATTAATTCTTTATTTAATTTCCATGTATAATCACTTATAGCTTCAAAATTATTTGCATGCCATAATACTTTAATTTTTATTGTATTATCTTTTTTATGTAAGTCTTTTATAAGTTCTATCCATCCGGTCAACTATTTGTGAAAATATAACTTGTCTTACCCCTGATGCAATTATTGCTTTTATTATCTTATTTCTACTACTTTTTCTTTTTGTTTCTTCTAAAGGTATATTTGATTCAAAAAGTCCTTTTGTTGAATTTGCAACTCCAAGCCATGTTGGATTATATAATACTATATAATCTTTTTTTAATCTCTTTGCTTCATTTATAGCTCTTACTGCTTTTTTAACTTCTTTTTTTTCTTTATTTACAAATGGATTTCTTTTTTCAACTAATAATTGATATTTTTTTGAACTTAAATACCTATATGTTCCACTTATAACCTTATATGTACCACTTTCACTATCTAAAGAATTTTTAACCGTTCTTTTTATATTTCTAAATATTCCCATTATTATTCCTTTACCATTTTTTCAATATTTTCTTTTGCTATAATATTATATTCTTTTTTCCATAACTTCAAATTTTCTTTTATCTTTTCTTTATTATTTAATATATTTTCTATAATCTCTTTATTCATATCTGGATTATCTTCTGCATTTACAACTATTGTTCTTTTTAGATAATCATTATTACAATTTTCAAAATAATCTGTTGTATTTCCAATTGCTATAGGAATGTCTAATTCTGTTGCAAGTAAAAAATTATAACTAAAATTATTTGTAAATTTAAGATCTAATATTATATCATTTTTTAAAAATTCTTTCATTGTTCTTTCTGTTGATACATAGCTAAAAATACTTGGATTTGAATCTATCTTATGTATTTTTATAAACTCTAGGAATCTATCATTTAATAAATTATAATTTAGTACTGCATTTTTTATAAATACAACTGTGCTTATCGTATTATATATATTTGTATACCATTCATCATTATCTACATATATTCCAATATTTACCTTTTTATCATTTTTTTCTAATTTTTCTATATATTTTTTTCCTATACTCTTATATTCTTCTTCTAAAATATAGTTTGGCATTAAATATCCGTACATTATATCCCATATTTAAATATGCCTCATATATTCCTTTTTTTAAAAAATACATCTTATATATTTTTTGTTTTTTTAATAATTCTAATATTTCTAAAAATGGTATCCTTTCTCTATCATAAAAAAGTGTACCTTCATATATTTCAGATATAACTTTTATCTTATATTTCTTTCCTTCTTCTCTATTTTCATTTTTAGCTATAATATATTTAATTGTTTCTATCATTACAATATCTGTTCCATATATAATAACCTGATTATAATTACTACATTCTAGTCTATCATCTACAATCTTTCTATTTAAATCATATATATATGACTCTTCTATTTCTTCTTTTTTTGTCCATGTATATATATGTGTATATTCTGAGTTTACATTTTGATTTAATGTATAGATTTCCTGCATATCATATTCTCTAAACATACTTTCTATACATAATGAATCTTTTTCATTTTTAGTACTATATAATACTATAGTATTTTTCATTTTTATTCTCCTAAGTCTTATTAATATCTTTTTAACCTTTTTCTGATATTAGTATAACAAAAGAAGTTTAAAAATTAAAGGTAAATTAAACTAATACTTATTTAAAGTAAATTTAAAATATAAAAATACATATAGTTTAGAAAGAGCATATCTTATGTTCTTCTTATCCTATATGTATATCATATATTTATGCAAATTGAGTATGTTCTACTTCCCATTGTTTTAATCTTACTGGTATAACTACTGAATATATTCCAAAAGTTATTATAGTAAGGAACCACCATATTATATATTTTGCAAATAATTCAAATGGATCACCTGTAAATTCTAATTGTTTTCCTTCTATATATGTATGTTCTGTTTCCCATTTTTTTATCATGCAAAAAACTATAGTAAATCCGAAGTCCTAATGTTATTGCAGTTATTAACGATCCTACTAGTATATATAGAACATATTCTACTGTTGAACCTGTAAATTCTGATCTCATACTTCCACCTTTAACCTTTCTATTTCTGTAACTATATATTTACCACCATTATATTTATTATCATTATTTTTTTCAAGTATATATAATACCCCATGCATATATTTCTTTCCTTTTGTTTCTTCAATATATTTTTCTGGTAATGTTGTTAAGAATCTCTTAAATGCTATTTCTTTTTTCATTCCAAGAACTCCATCAAGTGTTCCTGTCATTCCTAAATCTGTAATATACCCTGTTCCTTTTTCTAATATTGTTTCATCTGCTGTTTGCACATGTGTATGTGTTCCAAATATGCAGTTTATTTTTCCATCAAAATATTTTGCAAATGCTATCTTTTCTGCAGTTGCCTCTCCATGAAAATCTGCTATTAATATATCACATTCTTTTAAACTTTCTAAAGCATTTTCTGTTACTATAAATGGGTTTTCTGATAATATTCCCATTGATACTCTTCCGAAGAAGATTTATAACTCCAATCTTAAGTCCATTTTTTTCATATACCCTATACCCTCTTCCTGGAAGATTTTTAGGAAGATTTGCTGGTCTTACAATCTTCTTATCTCCTATAAACTTGAAGATTTCCATTTTTGCCCATGTATGATTTCCGAAGTGTCATTACATCAATATTTAGTTTTTTTAACTTTTCATATGATTTCTTATTTACTCCGAAGTCCATCTGCACTATTTTCTATATTTACTACTACAAAATCTGCTTTTTTATCCCCTATTAGTCTATCCAGCCCATTTTCCAATGCTTCTATCCCTGGATTTCCTACAACATCTCCTATAGCAAGTATTCTTATTTTATCCATTAATTAATTCTTCCTCTGTTCTTTCTTCTTGTTTACCTGTTTCCAAGTTCTTAACTGTTAAAAATCCACCTTGTATTTCATTTTCACCGATTATAATTACATTTAATGCTCCAACCTTATTTGCCATTTTCATTTGTGCATTAAATGATTTGTTTATTATATTTGTTAATACTTTTTTTCCTTTTTGCCTTAATTTATCTGATAATTCTAAAGCTTTTAAATTATTTTCCTTATTAAAATCTGTAACTATAACATAATCTATCTTTTCTTTTAAAGCTTCTAATTCTTCTTTACTATATGTATCTAGTATTATTTGTTTAACTCTTTCTGCTCCAAGTCCAAATCCAACTGCCGCTGTATCTGTACCTCCGAAGAGTTTTAGTTAAACTATCATATCTTCCTCCCCCGAAGAATTGCCTTTCCTTTTTCATCAACAATTTCAAATACTGTTCTATTATAATAATCAAGTCCTCTTACTATTTTTTCATCAATTATATAATCACTTTTCATTTCTGAATTATCAAGATAGTATATTATTTCTTCAAAGTGTTTTTTATCTTCTTCTTCCAAATAATCTATAATACTAGGTGCATTTTGATTTAATTTCTTACATGTTTCTTCCTTACAATCTAATATTCTTAAAACATTTGTATTTATTCTTCTCTTACAATCTTCGCAATATCCTTCTTTTGATGAAACATATTCTTTTAATGCTTTCTTATACTTATTTCTTGTTTCCATATTTCCGAAGACTGTTTATCTTTATCTTAACATTTTTATCTATCTTTAATGCTTTTACAATATTATACCCAATTTTTATCATTTCAAAATCTGCTATTGGTTCATATGTTCCGAAGAAGCTCTGCACCTATTTGTGTAAATTCCCTTTGTCTTCCAGTTTGTACTTTTTCATATCTAAATGCTGAAAATTCATACATAAATTTTAATGGTTTTTGAAACTTACTTTCCATCCCTTCTTCTATATATGCCCTTATAACTCCAGTTGTTCCTTCAGGTCTTAATGTTATACTTCTTCCGACTTTTATCATCAAATGTATACATTTCCTTGTTTACTATATCTGTATCTTCTCCAACACCTCTTAAGTAAAGATCTGATGATTCAAATACAGGAGTTCTAATTTCCATATATCCATGTTTTGCTAAAATACCAAAAACTGTCCTTTTTACATATTGCATTACATCCATTTCAAGACCATAAATGTCTTTTGTTCCTCTTGGCTTTTTGTATTTAATCATGCCTATCTCCTTTCTTTTAACTTACATATATCTCCGATGTCCAGGAAATATATATGTTTCCATATCAAAATTATCATATATATATTTAATACTTTTTTCCATATCTATATCACTTCCACCTAAAAAGTCTGTTCTTCCGGTAACCTTCTTTAAATACTGTATCACCTACAATTAATATATCTGTTCCCATTATTTCTATACACATACTTCCTAAGGAATGACCTGGTGTTAAATGAAATTTAAATATTATATCATCACATATTTTAATCTCATCTAAATGTTCAACCATTATATCTACATCACATTCAAGTTCTTTTAATCTAAATAATCTCATCATTGTATATCTTTTATCATGGATATTTTCTCCATCTAATCTTGATATAACAATTGGTACATTTAATTTTTCTTTAGCATTATCAAGTCCTGCTATATGATCTGGATGATTGTGTGTTAAAAATATATATTTAATTTCTATATTTTCTTCTTTTAGAAAATCATATATTTCTTCATCATTACTACCTGGATCTATCATTATTCCAATTTTCTTTTTATTTTCATTGTTATTTTTATTATCACTACTTTTTTCATTTATTCCTATTTCTTCAAAATAACAAATATATGTATTTTCTTTTACTCCAAAGCTTTTAGGTGACACTAAATACTTATATATTCTACATATATATTCTTTTTTATCACCTTCTGCTTTTCCTTGTCTTATAGTATTTTCATACACTTTTTTAATATCATGTATCATATTTATGCCTTCTTTTTTATTAATTAATTATATTATTCTTTATAACTTTATCCTCTTTTTCTGCTTATTTCTAAAACATTTTCTACTGATTTTAAAGAATTCATAATCTTATTTAATTCTTCATGGTTTTTTACAATAATCTTCACTTTTATAACAGCAAGTTTTAACTTATTAACATTTGCTTCTACTCCTAATAATGAAGATTTTGATTTTTCTATAACCTGTATTATATTTTTTAATATATCACTTGTATTTACAGCAAGTACTTCTATTTCTACTGCATAGTTTTCAGTTGTATTATCATTCCAATATACATCTATTAATCTATTATGTTCTTGCATAAGTTTTGCAACATTTAAACAATTTGTTCTATGGACAGATATACCATTTCCTTGTGTAATATATCCGGATTATTTCATCTCCTGGAACTGGATTACAACATTTTGCTGTTTTTATAAGTAGATTATCAAGTCCTTTAACATATAATCCTTTTCCATTTCCTTTGTTTGAAACTTTCTTTTCTTCTTTTTCTCCATTTTTTTCAATGTCTTTTATTTTCTTTTCAAACTCTTCTTCTTCATTTGCTTTTTTATACATTGAAAGAAGTCTTCCTATAATCTTATTAACACCAATTGTACCAAATCCAATTGCTGCATATAGGTCTTCTAGTTTTGAATATGCATATTTATCTCTAAGTTCATCTAAATATTCTGGTTGTAATATTTCAAAAGGCTTATATCCGAAGTTTCTTTATTTCTTTTTCTAATGTTTCTTTTCCTTTTTCAACATTTTCTTCTTTCTTTTCTTTTTTGAAATATCTTGTTATTCTTGCTTTTGCTGTAGGTGTTATAACAACTTTAAGCCAATCTTTACTTGGCCCTTTTGACCCTTCTGATGTTATTATTTGAACAATATCTCCGGTTTTTTAATCTTGTTGTTATAGGAACCATATTAGAATTTATTCTTGCACCTATAAGCTTATTACCTATTTCTTCATGTATAATATATGCAAAATCTATTGTTGTTGCACCTTTTGGAAGTACTTTTATTTCACCTTTTGGTGTAAATACATATACTTCATCTTCGAAAAATTCAGTTTTTAAAGCTTCCATAAATTGTTCTGGATCTTTTGTTTGTTCTTGCCATTCAATTGTTTCTCTAATCCATGCAAGTTTATCATCTGTTACAGATACTACTGCTTTTTTTCCCTTATAGTTTGCTTCCTTATATGCCCAGTGTGCTGCAATACCAAATTCTGCAACTCTATGCATTTCTTCTGTTCTTATTTGAACTTCAAAAGGTGGTTCTTTTGGTAGTATAAGAGTTGTATGTATAGATTGATACATATTTGATTTTGGAACTGCTATATAGTCTTTAAATCTTCCCATCATTGGTGTAAACTTTTCATGTAAAAGTCCTAATATCCTATAACATGTTGCAACATCATTTACTATTATTCTAAGTGCAAATATATCATATATTTGATCTATTGTTACATTATCTCTTTTTAGCTTCTTATATATACTATATATATGTTTTGTTCTTCCTGTTATATCACATTTTATTCTTTCTTTTTTTAAATAAACTAATAGTTGTTTTTTAATATTATTTAAATATTCTTCTCTATGTTCTTTTCTCTTATTTAAATCCATTACAATCTTATTATATTCATCTGGAAGTAAATATTTGAATCCTAAATCTTCAAGCTCACTTTTTAATGTATATATTCCGAAGTCTGTTTGCAAGTGGTGCATATATATCTAGAGTTTCTTTTGATTTTTCTATTTGTTTTTCTCTTCTCATAAACTCCATTGTTCTCATATTATGGATTCTATCTGCTATTTTTACAAGTATAACCCTTATATCTCTCCCCATTGCAAGAAACATTTTCCTATAGTTTTCTATTTGTGCTTCTTCTTTTGTTGTATATTTAAGTTTACCTAGTTTTGTAACCCCATCTACAATTATTGCAACTTCTTCTCCAAATTCTGATTTAATATCATCAAATGTAACTTCTGTATCTTCTATTACATCATGAAGAAGTGCTGCACATATTGTATTATCATCTAAACTTAAATCTGCTAATATATATGCAACATTAAGTGGGTGTATTATATATTTTTCTCCAGATAATCTTTTTTGATTTTCATGTGCTTTTTCTGCAAAATCATATGCTCTTCTTATCTTTCTTAAATCAGATTTTCTATTCATTTTCTTTTGAAGTTCTAACAATTCTTTTACTTCATATATCGTCTTATAATTTGCCATATTCCCTCCTTTCAATTTTTAAATTTTTTCTATATCTACTATTTCAAGATTTATACTTCTTTTTCCGATTAAATTCATTTATCTTAGGTTTTGCTACAATATATATATTATCACCTATATTTATATTTTTTCCTTTTTCTTTATCAAAACATATTCCTACTAAAGATATTTCTTTTCTTACTGAATCTTTTTCTACTTCTTGTGATAACATATATCTATCTATTTTATCATATTCTTTTTTATCACTAACTTTTACATTTTTAAACATAAATGCTGGATATGGATTTTTTTCTCCAAATGGTTCTAATTTTAAAAGTATTTCTATCATTTCAATTTTTAATTGTTTAAAACTAAGTAACATATCATATTCTACAATCTCTTGTGCTTCTTCCAATACTTCAGATTCAATCATCTCTTTTAATTCAGCTATATTTTCTTTTGAAACACTTAATCCCACTGCATTTTTATGTCCTCCAAATGCAATGCACATATCCTTATACTTATCAACAATATTAAACAAATCATGATACTTACTTCTTCCAGAACCTTTGTATATTCCGTTCTTCTGTTTCTGATAATACTATCGCAGGTCTTGAATATTTTTCTACCAGTTTTGCTGCAACAATTCCAACTATCCCCTCATTATATTTTCCATATACAACTATTGGAGTATTTAAATTTTCATTACCTTTTTCTAAATTCTCGTCATCTATCTTTCTTGTTATCTCACCAATATAGTCTATAACCAGTTGTTTACGTTTTTCATTTAATTTTTCTAATTCTTTTAAAAGTTCTTCTGAATTTTCTGGTATCTTCTCTGTTAATAACTCTATTCCTGTTTCTTGTCCGAAGTCTTCCGAGATGCATTTAACATTGGTACTATTTTAAATGCAATATCTTGTGCATTATCCACATTATACTTGTTTAAAAGTGTATAAACACCTGCTTTTAACTCATTATTATCACTTATTTTCTTTTTTAATAATTCTATACCATGTGAAACTATAATCCTGTTTTCATCTACTATTGGCATTACATCTGCTATTGTTCCAATAGCTACAAGTACCATATATTTCATATAATCTTCTTCAGAAAGTCCGAAGTTCTGTTGCTATTGCTTCTACTAATTTAAATGCAACAAAACAGCCTGCAATATCTTTAAATCCATCTATCTCAATATCTTTTCTTTTTAAATCTACAACTGCCACTGCCTCTGGAAGTTCTTCTTGCATTTCATGATGGTCTGTTATTATCATATCTAGTCCAATACTTTTTGCGAATTTTGCTTCTTCTATTGCAGTTATCCCAGTATCCACAGTTATAACAAGACTATATCCAATATTTTTAAACTCTTCTAAAATATTCTTCTTTACACCATATCCTTCTTTAATCCTATTTGGAATATAATACGAAACTTCTATATCTTGTTCTTCTAAAAAGCTTTTCAATATTGTTGTTGCTGTTATTCCATCTGCATCATAGTCTCCGGTATACTAATACTTTTTCTCCATTATCTAAAGCATCTAATATTCTATCAACAGCCTTTCCCATATCTGGTAATTCAAAGGGATTTCTTAAATTTGTAGTATCAGGATGTAATATTTCTTGTATATCAAAGTCTTGTCCATTTTTTTCAAAATATTCGTTAAACCTATTTAATGCTATTGCAGATAATATTAAGCTTTCTCCAGATTCTAATGCTATCTTACTTGCTTTTTCTTTATCTACCTTTCTTGCTTTCCAAACTTTTTTCAATATTACTCTCCTTACCTAACTATTTTTAATATATTATACACTTAATTTTCTTGTTTTTCTATTCTTATACCTAAAACTCCATATTCTTTTTGTTTTTCTTTTGTATAGAATTTTTCTAGTTCTTCTAATAATTCTAATTTACTCATAGATTTATCTGCAAGTCTATCTACCCCAAAATCTTCAAATAATCCATCAAAATTTTCATATCTAAGAAGTCCTACAACTTTTACCTTAAAACTTTCATTTAATTCTGGTTCTTTTTTAAATATAATAATATCTCCGATATTAATCTTTTGCCTTTTTTCATCATAAAGTCTAATTTCAATATCTTTACTACCATTCAAAATATATTCATAATATCTTGGTTGTAATTTTAATTCATGTTCCATATTTACCTCACTAATTAACATATATTATATATTTTACCATATTTTTATACTTATTTTAATTTTTTTTGAATATTTTTTAACTTTTTAAAATTATTTCATTGACAAATCAGTAATCAAATACTATAATTTAATTATTGATTGTCGGGTCAGTAGCTCAGCTGGATAGAGCACAGGCCTTCTAAGCCTGGGGTCAGGGGTTCGAATCCCTTCTGGCTCACCAACAATTAGAAAAGAAAAGCCAATTATATAGCTTTTCTTTTTTTATTATTAACATATTTTTAATCAACAAATATTCCCTTTTCTAAATTTTCTTCATACTCTTCCATTTCTTTTCTTATGTACTCTGGTGCATTTTCATAAAATGTTTTTCCATTTATTAATGATTTTTTTAAAGTTTCTTCTACATCCTTTTGATTTCTAGAATCAATATTTCCTAAGAATAATTTTCCTACCTTTTTTATATATTCACTTAGAAAATTACTATCATATCTTATCATTAATCCTCCGGTATATGTAGTATATCTCTCATATTTTTCTTTAATATTATTTAATTCATTACTTTTTCTCATAGTCTTCTATTGTCCTTTGGTCTCTTGATGAAAAAAAGTCTTTCCAAAATGGATATTCCTTATCAAATATTTCTTTTGCTTCTCTAGTAAAATTATGTGGATAATCTGCAAATAAGTTATATATTGTCTTTTTATCTACACTAAATAGGTGTTTTCCATAGCAAGATTCATCTACTCTTTCCACTTGATAAATTTTACTATCTTCTCTTTTTTTATAAAATCTAAACCTCTCATCATTTTCATCTATTTTTTCCATTCTATCCCCTTTTTCTTTTAATCTTTAGAATTTTTTTCACTACTATTATTTTTTAACTTTTCTAAAATATCATACATAGCTACACTTGCCGCTGTTGAAACATTAATTGAATTACACATTCCATATATAGGTAAATGTATAGAATAATCTGCTATAGCTATAATCTCTTTAGAAACTCCATCATATTCTCTACCTAATACTAAACATACACCTTTTTCTTTATTTGGTATATATTTAGTATAGTCTATACTTTTATCTGTTATTTCTAAAGCTACTATTTCTACATCTTCTTCTTTTAATTTCTTTACTATATCTAAAGTGTTTTCTACATATTCATATGGCACCCATTTTTCTGCACCTATAGATGTCTTTTTTATCTTAACATTTGGTGGTGTGCATGTTGTTCCACATAAATATACTTTTTTAGCTAAAATAGCATCTGCTAATCTAAATACTGTCCCTATGTTATAATGTACTTTAAAATTATCTAGAACAATATATATATTATTCCTTTCGATATTTTTAAACTCCTCTTTCTTAATTTTTGTATTTCTCAATTCTTCTCTTGTTAATTGATGTTCCATAGATTACTTACCTCCTATTATTAATCACAATAAAGTATAATATAGTAAGCATTATATTAATAATTAATATTTACATATCTCCCATCATTTTTTCCACTATCCTTATATCTCTACCTACTACAAACTTTGTCCTATATACATTATCATATTTAGAACCTTTTAAATTTTCTATACATTCTTTCATCTTTTCTAATGCTTCTTTCTTATCTAACCATAAGTATTCTAGACCTTCTTCTTTTTCTTGTTCTGTTAAATTATTACTTTCTAATTTTTCTTTAACTTTTGCAATATATACTTTTGAAATTTGTTTAAAATTATCATTAATATGGTCTTCTTCTATATCAAAAAGATATTCTACATTTTCTATCATGCATCCTATTTCTTCAATACATTCTCTTTTAAATGCTTCTTTAAAATCTTCTCCTTTATCTACACCACCACCTGGTAACTTATATTCATTCTTATTTTTCTTGTATATTACTGCTATTTTACCATCTTTTCCTTCAACTATACCTCTTGCTCCATATCTTATAGTCATATTATTATTATTTTCAGAATAGAATTCTGTTTCTTTACCTTCTAAAACTTCTAATCCTAAATCTCTTTCTGTTATAATTTCATTTTTCATAATTTCCTCCTTAAGTTATTATTTTCTTCTATCTTTCTTCTCTTTCATATTCTTCAAGCTTCTTACTATACCTAGCATTTATCCCTGCTTCACCGTTTATATATCTAACACTACCTTCTCTTATTTTTTCTGCAATAAACTGCATTCTTTTTCCTCTACTCTTACAGTTTTTTGCTTGTATTCCAATTCTTTTATTATATTTATCACATAAAATTGTATTACTTTCTAAGATATTTGTTACATCTTTAACTTCTTCTATTTTCTTTACTTGTTTATTATCTGATATATCAACTTCTGTATCAGAAATCCACTCATCTGAAAATTCAAAAACAGGTTCATTAGTTTTTTTATCAATAGTAAAATTACATACTGGTTCAAACTTTTCTGGACTTATATGATAAATATAATTTGATTCTTTTAACATAGCATGATTCTTTCCTTCTGAATCTTTTGTTATCTCAATATTATCATTTCCATATATATATTCAGAATCTCCTAGCTTTACTAACTCCCCTTTCTTCCATGCAATATATGGGTTATTTCCATCTACCGGAGTAGATGAAGCAAACACAGCATCAACTCTTTCAGTCTCATACATATTAAGTGAATCTATTGATTTTCTTAATACTCCTCCTTCTAATTTTTCTGGTGAAATACTTGTTATGTGTGTTAACTCAATATTATTATCAACAAATATTTTTTTAATATCATTGCCATATTCTGTTTTTAAATCAAATATTTTCTTTGCTTCATCACTTAATTCAATATCCTCATTATCTCTACCATGCTTTTCATATCTTCTTTTCAAAAAACTTATTGCATTATCTATATCTTTTTTATCAAATTCTTGTAATTTTTTTGAATAATCTTCACCTATTAATCTTATTTTATCCATATATGTATACTCCTTGCTTTTTTCTTTCCATTTATCAAGCAAAAACTTTGTTTTAGGATACTTATTAAGTATTTTACTATATTCTTCTTTTTCTAATATATCCTCTACTATTTGTTCTGGAGTTTTTGTTGTACTTTTCATATATAATCTATCTAATTTTTCATACACTTCATCTTCAAAATCATTATTTTTAGCTATTGATTCACTTTTCCATATTTCATTCATATCCATATTTTCTAAATTTTTATCCAAAACATTTTGTAGCATTAAAGGAGAATTTCTTTTAAAGATTTTATTAAATATTTTAATAATTTTTTCTTTTATTCTCATAATTAAACTCCTTCATAATCCTTATTTTTTTCTAATATTAGGTCTATTCTTTTAAAAATTTCATTAACTTCTCTTTCTATTCTTACTGTATCTTTTTTCAGTGTATCTACAGCTCTACCTATTTCTTTTATTTCTTCCAATTCTTCTTTAGTCATACCAAATTCCTTTTACTTATTATTTTCTTTTATACTTTTTAAGTATTTTTCTCTTCTTTCTTTAATCTTTTCTATATCTCTTTCTATATTATACTTAAGTTCATCCATTTCTTTTACAAACTTATCAACCATTCTTTCTGTTTTTTGTACTTCTTCTCTTGTTACCATATTCCCTCCATATTATCAAATATCTTATATTTAGAATTTAAATCTCTTATCTCTTTATCTAAATCTTCCATTTGTTTATCAACTATTTTCTTTATATGCCTTTGCTCTTTTCTTTTCAGCTTAACTTGATGTAATCTCCTATTTAAAACAATTAAGTCCTCTTTTATTATCTCATATCTTTCTTTATCTTCTTTAGTCATATCTTTTCTCCTTGCTATAATTTTATTTCAAACATTATAGCATATATGTCAAGATATTCTTATAATTATATTATATATCAAAAATCACCCTACTCAAGAGTGATTTTATTATATTCTAATTTGTATTAAACTAGGTTATCCAGTGCTTCTATTCTTTCTTCTATAGTTGGATGTGAATCAAAAAGTCCAGCTCTTTTTTTCTTTCTACTTTCTAAATCTGTATCTTCTATAAACAGGGATGAAACAATCTTTGATGATTCTTCCATAGGTACATTATCTCCTGATATTTTAAGAAGTGCACTTTTAAGTCCATTTGGATTTCTAGTAATTTGAACTGCTCCAGCATCTGCCATGAACTCTCTTTTTCTAGAAATTGACATTTGGATTATTGTTCCAATAATTGGTAATAATATATAATATGCTAAAAGTACTAACATATATATTAGTCCTGCATTATTATTTTCATCATCTCTATCTCTTCTAACTCCAAATCTTAATACCATTTCTAATAATAAGCTTATAATACCTATCATTCCTACTACTACTGCAGAAAGTCTAATATCATAGTTTACTATATGTGAAAGCTCATGTGCCATTACACCTTCTATTTCAGTTCTATTTAATTTTTCTATTATACCTGTTGTAAGACATATTACACCATTTTTAGGTGAAAGCCCTGTAGCAAAAGCATTCATCTGCTCACTTTGCATTATGTATAAGTCTGGTACTTTCTCTATTTCCACACCTTTGCAAAGATTTTCAAGTATATCCATCATTTCTTTTTCTTTTGGATTACTTGGATCTGCTTTTCTTGCACCTACAGATGCTATTACTGTTATATGTGACATTGAATATGTTATATATGTCATAACAATACTTATAATTAAAGATACAACAGTAAATGTTGTACCCATTTCATAATAATTTGATATTCCATATAGGATTAAAAATCCTACTATTCCAAATAATATAACAATAATCATTGAATTTCTTCTATTTTTCTTTATTTGTTCATAGTCTAAATATCTTTGCATATATTAAAACTCAACTTTCACTGCTTTTCTTTCTTCTTCTGATTCTACTTTTAAGAATTCTTTTCTTGTAAAATTAAACATTCCTGCAATTATATTTGATGGGAATATTTCTATCTTAACATTATATGTTCCTACAACTCTATTATAATATTCTCTTTGATATGCTATTTTATCTTCTGTATTTGTAAGTTCTGTCATTAAAGAACCCATTGTCTTATCTGCTTTTAATTCTGGATATGCTTCTACTTGAACCTTAAATGTACTCATTGCTTTATCAAATTGCTTAGTTGCTTCTATTTTTTGTTCTGGTGTTGTTGCTTCCATATATCCTGAACGAGCTTTCGCTATATTTGAAAAAACTTCTGATTCATGGCTCATATATTTTTTAGCTACTTCTACTAAATTTGGTATTAAATCATATCTTCTTTTTAACGCAACATCTAAATCAGCAAATGCTGTATCTGCTTTAACAGACATAACTTTTAATCCGTTATATACTCCTATAACATAAAGTGCTAGTAGTATTACTATTCCTATAATAATTAAAAATACTGTCATATTCTTTCTCCTTTTTATTGTCTACTTTTTTTATATCTTTAGTACCCTTCCGAACTTAATCTATTTTTCATTTTCCTTCTTACTAACCTACTTCAAATATTTTTCTTATGTATCCAATAACTTTTGTATTTTATTTATAATATACTCTTTATCAAATATAATTATATACTTAAATACTACTATTTAAAAAATGTTTTTGCAATGCTTTTTCATAATTTTTATTAATATTTAATATAATATTTTCTAATTGTCTTATTAATTATTTTACATTTCTTTAATATATTCTAATATATATTCATTTATCTTAGCAGGATTTCCTTTTCCTTTAGTCTCTTTCATACATTGTCCTACTAAGAATCCGAAGTGCTCTATCTTTTCCATTCTTATAATCTTCTACTGATTTCATATTATTTTCTAATACTTTTTTAACAATATCTTTTATAACATTATCATCACTTATTTGTTCAAGACCTTTTTCTGTTATAATTTCTTTTGCTGTTTTACCTGTTTTAAGCATTTCAATTATAACTATTTTTGCTGTTTTAGAGTTTAAAACATTTTCTTTTAAAAGTGCTATAAACTGTGAATATCTTTCTTCATCAATATTTAAGTCTTTTGGTGATATCACCTCATCATTTACATATGATGCTATTTCTGTCATCATATAGTTTGCTATTAATTTTGGTTCTGATATTTTTTCTAATGTTTTTTCAAAAAGTTCTATATACTTATTGTCTGAAAGTATAAATAATATTTGCTTATCAGAAAGTTTAAGTTCTTCTATATATCTTTTCTTTTTATCTGATAATAATTCTGGTAATGTTTTTTCTATATTATTAATTAATTCTTCTGAAACTTTAATAACAGATAAATCAGATTCTGGAAAATACCTATAATCTTGTGCATTTTCCTTTGTTCTCATAAGATATGTCTTTCCTTCTACATCATCCCATCTTAGAGTTGATTGTATTATTGGTGTACCTTTTTCTGCCATTTCTATTTGTCTTGACACTTCATATTCTAAAGCTCTTTCAATAGACTTAAATGAATTCATATTTTTTATTTCTGCTCTTTGTCCGAAGCGTATCAGTATTACTTACAGATATATTAACATCTGCTCTAAATCCACCTTCTTCCATCTTACATTCTGCTATTTCTAGATATATAAGTAGTTTTCTAAGTGTTTCTAAATATGTAAGTGCTTCTTTTATACTATGAATATCTGGCTTTGATACTATTTCTACAAGAGGAATTCCTCCACGGTTAAAGTCTATAAGTGTTCCTCTTCCAAAATTATCATAATTTAATTTTGCAGTATCTTCTTCCATATGTATTCTTTCAATTCTTATTTCTCTTGTTTCTCCATTTTCCATTTCTATTTCAAGCACACCATTTTCTGCTATTGGTTTATCTGCTTGTGATATTTGATATCCTTTTGATAAGTCTGGATAAAAATAATTTTTTCTGTCAAACTTTGTTTCTCTTGCTATAGTTGATTTTGTAGCTAGTCCAAGTTTTATTGCTTTTTTTAATACTTCTTCATTAAAATATGGAAGTGCACCTGGAAGTCCCATACATGTTGGACATATATTAGTATTTGCATTTTCTTTTATATTGTTTGCACACTTACAATATGCTTTTGTTTTTGTATTAAGCTCTGCATGAACTTCTATACCTATTGTTATCTTATAATCTTTTTCCATATATTATTTCCTTTTATTTTTTATTCTCTTCTTTTGGTAATTCCCATGATATATAATCACAACCATTTTTAGGATTATTTTCACATATATAATATGGTTTTCTTTTACCTTTTCTTTTTTCTATTCTACCACCACATTTAGGACATACTGCTTTTGTATAATTTACTATTCTCATTGTATTTTTACATTCTGGATATCCGTGAACATGCTAGAAATCTTCCAAATCTCCCTATTTTATATACCATTTTTCTACCACATTTATCACAATCTATATCACTTTCTTCATCTTTTATTTCAATTTTTTCTTCTAAATCTGTTGCTTTTCCTAAATTTTCTTCAAATGTCTTATAGAAATTAGTTATAATTTTTTTCCATTTTTCTTTTCCTTCTTCTACTATATCAAATTCTTCTTCTATATTTGCTGTAAATTTAACATTAAATATATTTTCAAAATATTTAAGTAGTAAGTCTGTTACTATTTCTCCAAGTTCTGTTGGAACTATAGCTTTCTTTTCTTTTTTTACATATCTTCTTTCTATTATTGTATTTATAGTTGGAGAATATGTACTTGGTCTTCCTATTCCATTTGCTTCTAATACTTTAACAAGACTTGCTTCTGTATATCTTGCTGGTGGTTCTGTAAATGATTGTTTCTTATTTTGTTTCTTCTCTTTAAAAATATCTTTTTCGTGTATATCTGGAAGTTCTACTAATTCTTGAATTTCTTCTATATCATTTTTAGAATTAATTCCTTCATTTTCTTCTTCTTTTTCTGCTTTCGAATATTTATCTAAATCATATATTTTTAGAAATCCTAAAAATTTAATTTTTGAACCATTTGTTCTAAATTCATAATTATTATTATCAAACTTTACAGTCATTGTATCATATACTGCTGGTTTCATCTGACTTGCAAGTGTTCTTTTATATATCATTGAATATAGTGCATATTGTTCTTTAGTTAAATATTCTTTTATACTTTCTGGTGTTATATCTGGATATGATGGTCTTATCCCTTCATGTCCATCTTGTGCATTTTTTGATGTTTTAAAATATCTTTCTTCATAATATTCTTCACCAAATTTTGTTATAATCTCTTTTTTTATAATCTTTCTTGCTTCTTCTGAAATTCTAGTTGAGTCTGTTCTCATATATGTTATAAGTCCGGTATTACCTTTTCCTGGTATTTTAACACCTTCATATAATCCTTGAGCTATTTGCATTGTTTTTTTAATATTATAGTTTAAGCTTCTGGATGCTGCTTGTTGTAATGTACTTGTTGTAAATACTGGTGTTGGATTTTTCTTTCTTTCAGACCTTATAACATCTTTAACAATATATTCTTTATTTAATTTTTCTAATATTTCATTTAATTGTTTTTCATTAGAAATTTTAACTTTTTTCCCATCTTTACCAAAAAATTGTGCTATTACTTTTTGTTTATCTTTTTCAAGTATTACTTCAAGTGTCCAATATTCTTCAGGCACAAAATTTCTTATTTCTCTTTCTTTTTCAACTATAAGTCTTAAAGCAACTGTTTGTACTCTTCCTGCAGAAAGTCCACTTTTAACCTTTTTCCAAAGTATTGGACTTATCTTATATCCAACTATTCTATCTAAAACTCTTCTTGCTTGTTGTGCATCAACAGTATTTAAATTAATCTTTCTTGGTTTTTCCATAGATTTTTTTACTGTCTCTTTTGTTATTTCATTAAAAGTAACCCTACATTCCTTGTTTTCATCAATTCCGAAGTAGTTTAGATAAATGCCATGCTATAGCTTCTCCTTCTCTATCAGGGTCTGTCGCAAGATATATTTCATCTACTTTTGTACTCTCTTTTTTTAATTCTTTAATTAAATCGCCTTTTCCTCTTACATTAATATATTCTGGTTCAAAATTATTTTCTATATCTATCCCAAGTCTTGATTTTGGTAAGTCTCTTAAATGACCTTTTGATGCTATAACTTTTACATTTGTTCCTAAGAACTTCTTTATTGTTGTTGCTTTTGCTGGTGACTCAACTATAATCAGTTTTTTCATAATTGCCTTTCTATTTTTTAACTTTTTTATTTTTGTTTACTAATTCTATTATAATATCATATATATTCTGTAATGTATTTTGTACATTTTTTCCATTATTTTCCATATATCTTTTAATATTATTTTTCATAATATTTAATTTTCCGATCTTTTATTATTCTCATTATTTCATCATATAATTTCTTACCTGTAACCACATCATTTTGTATAACAATTCCCATATCATTTTTCTTAAATACTTCTGTATTTGCTTCTTGATTATTTTGATTTCTAGTTGGAAGTGGTATAAAAATTGCAGGTATTTGTACTTTTAAAAGTTCTGTAACTGTCATTGCTCCACTTCTACATATTGACATATCACATATATTTAAAATTTCTTCCATATTAAAAATATATGGCATTACTTTTAAACCTCTAATACTTTCATTATTTATAGTCTTATCTTTAATAATACTATCATAATGTTTTTTTCCAGTTGAAAATATTAATTGAAAATCACTACCTAGTTCTTTTCCTTTTGTAATTGCTATAAGTTCTAAAATACTCTCATTTAACTTTTGCGCTCCTTGACTACCACCTGTAACTATTATTGTGGGTATGTTTTCATCAAGTCCTAAACCATTTAATATTTCTTTTTTTCTTTCTATTGTTATATCTACTTTTCTTATACTTGTAGGGTTTCCAACAAACATTGTATTTTCTTTATGTTTTAAATATTCTTTAGCATTATCAAAACCTAGTAAAATTTTATCTACTTTACCATCAAACATTTTAACTGCCATACCTGGATATCCGATTACTTTCATGTAATACTGTTGGAATTTTTTGTCCTATACCTGCATACATTGTAGGTCCACAAATATATCCCCCTGTACCTATTATAATATCTGGCTTAAACTCTTTTATTATTTTATTCATAGTAAATATACTAAAAAATGTTTTAACACAACGTACTAAATTATTTATTGACACTTCTCTTAAAAGTCCATATGCTTTAATTTTTTTCAAATTATATCCTGCTTTTGGTACAAGTTCATTTTCTAATCCATAATCTGTACCTATAAACAGGATCTGTGATGTTTCATCTTCTTCTTTTATCTTATTTGCTATTGCTATTGCCGGATTTATATGTCCGTGCTGTTCCTGCTGCTGATATTATAGCTCTCATGTTTACCCCTTAAATTTAATAAAATAAGTATATCATTATCTGCATAATTAATAATCTTTTCTTATACATTTAATAATATACCATATTTAAAATATTTTTGTTATTATTTATATCATTTTTTAAATTTTTAATAATTTTTTAGCTTCATTTTTCTATTTATCTTTATTTTTATATTATTTTAGAATTCTATTTTCTTTCTCACTTTTATTGGCTACTCTTGATATACTTACAAGTAGCCCAATTGCTATAAATATTGTTATAATCGATGATCCACCATAACTAAAAAGTGGAAGTGATATTCCGAGTTACTGGTATTGTATTTGAAACAACTGCCAAATTCCCAATTATTTGTAATCCTATTAATGATGATACACCTATTGCTATAAGTCTACCAAAAAGATCTGGTGCTTTTGCAGATATTTGAAGTCCTCTTGCAATTAAAAATATGAATAATGAAATTATAACAATTACACCTATAAATCCCCATTCTTCTGCAAATATTGCGAAAATAAAATCATTTTGTGGTTCTGGTATATAATTTTGTTTTTGTCTACTATTTCCGAAGTCCTACTCCAAATATTCCGTCCGTGATGCAAGTGCCAAAAGTCCTTGTGATGTTTGCCATCCTGTTGTTTTAAAATATTTAAAAGGATCTCTCCATACTTCTATTCTTGCCTGTCTAAATCCGGCCGTGATGCTTTTTTAAAAATTGATTGTATTACAAAATATGAACATATAAGTCCTGAAATCATAAGTGTTATAAATGCTTTAAAATTTATTCCTGCTATAAACATTTGTGTTAAAAGTGTTGTAATTACAAGAATTGCTGCACTTAAGTGATTTTGCATAAAAAATATTATTCCTGCAACAAATCCTCCAATTGCAAGTGGTACAAGTACTGACCAAATTGGATCTTTAAGCTTATTTCTTCTTTCAAGTTCCGCAAAAAAACCTGCAAATATTACTATCATACCAACTTTAACAAATTCTGAAGGTTGTAATGTAATTCTACCTATTTGTATCCATCTTACTGCCCCTTTTGCATCTCTACCTAAAAATTTTACAGATATTGTTGCAAGTACAAGTATTATAAAAACAAGTCCCAAAAATTTTGTATTTTTATATATCCTATAATCAATAATTGATACAAAAAATGCACATATTATACCTATTATTGAATATACTAATTGCCTTTGAAAATATGAATAACTATTTCCGAGACTCTGCAAGTGAAGTTGGAGCACTTGCAGATAATAATGTTATTATACCTATTACATATATGACTGCTATTAGTATTATCAATATATAATCTGGTCTACTACCTATAAATATTCCTCTTTTTTCTTTTCTTTCCATATTTCTCACTTTACTTTTTTATATATTAAGCACAAATTTTGTTATTAAACACATTAATATTGTAATTAATGTAAATATTCTAACAACTTTAACTTCTTTCCATCCTGATTGTTCAAAATGATGATGAAGTGGTGCCATTTTAAATAATCTTTTTTTTGTCTTCTTATAATACATTACTTGTAGTATAACAGATACTGTTTCTACAACTGGTATTATTGCAATAAGTGGTAATACAAATTCAAGTCCTGTAGCTATTACAGATAATGCAATTACTGCTCCTAAAAAGAAAGATCCTGTATCTCCCATAAAAACTTTTGCTTTATGCCAATTAAATAGTAAAAATATTATATATGCTCCAATTACAATAATATCAAATATTGCAACTGCTATATTTCCATATTTAATTGCATATCCCATTAAAAATGTTAAAATAACTATACCTACACTTGATGAAAGTCCATCTACTCCATCTGTTAAATTTACTGCATTTGTTGTTGCCATTAATACAAAGATATCTATTATAATCTTTAAAATTCCTGCTATTGATATACTTTCTAAAAAATATACATATATAGAACTTTTCATTTTTAGTCCAAATACTAAAACAGACATTGTTACTATACCTACTAATGTAAGCATTAATATTTTCTTTTTAGGTGAAAGTCCGATCTGTATTTTTTTTATGTACTTTTAAAGAATCATCTAAAAATCCTATAAGTCCAAAAAGTACTGAACATATTATAAGGGTTAAAAAAATTCCTTTTTGTTCTACAGGTATTCCAAATGGAAATATATAATATGATATACCGAAGTATTATTGTTGTAAGTATACACATTATTCCGACCGTGATGTAGGTGTTCCTTGTTTTACTAAATGTGACTGTGGCCCATCATGTCTTTCTGATTGTTCTATTTTCTTTTTCTTAAGTTTTTCTACAGTATATATCCCTATAACAAGTGTAAGTGCCATAGACACAAATAATGTTAATATCATAATTTTCTTCCTTCTCTACTTTTTAGAATTTTCTCTATTTTTAAAGAAATCTAATACCACTTGTTTTTCATCAAATGGAATTATATTATCTGAAACTTTCATAAACTTATTATATCCGAAGTCCTAGTAATAATATATAATCTCTTTTTTCTGCTTTACTTAATATTAATTCTATTGTTTGTTTTCTATCTAATTTTGGATCTATATATCCCTTTGCTTCTGTACTTCTAACACCATCTAAGATTGTATTTGACATTTTTCTTTCATCATCTTTTCCGTGGATTTCCTGTTGTAATATTTATAATCTCTGCATGTTTTCCTAAAATTTTTCCAAGATTAAATAATTTTTCTTCACTATCTCCTTCATTTGCACCAACAACAACAGATATTCTTCCTGTTATATATTTTCTAAGTTCTTTTAATAACATTTCTATTCTATTATTATCTCTTTCACCATCTATCATAATTGGTATTTCTTCAGGATTTGGAATTATTTCTCTTTTTCCTGGAATTACTACAGACTCAAGTCCATTTTTTATTGTTTCTGCATTTATCCCCATCATATTTGCAAGTGCTATTGCTGCAAGTGAATTATATACAGATGTTTGACCTATAAGTGAAATTCTTATTTTTACAAAATTCTTATTTATCATAATTGAAATTTCTGTATAATTACTTCTTATTTGAAAACTACTTGGAATTATATCACACTTATTTGTTATTCCATATGTTATATATTGTTTTGCATTATTTTTTACATATTCTCTTGCTAAACAATCTTCATTTACCACAACTTTTTTAGCATTTCTTATAATTTCCAATGTATTTTCTAAGCATTTCATTGTATTTCCATATTTTTCTTTATTTATTTCTTCTTTAATTATATTTGTATATACAACATAATCAAAACATATATTAGAAAATAATCCTTCTTTTATACTACTTACTGGTGTTTCCATTACTACATACATAACACTTTCATTAGCCATTACTCTTAATATTTTAAAGAAATCTAATATTCTAGGCATTTTTCCCTGATTTTGCATTACAATCTTATCTTCTATCATTGTATACATTGTTGTTATAAGGCCTGTCCTTATCCCTGCTTTTTCTAATATTTCACGTATTATAAATGCAGTGGTTGTTTTACCTCTTGTTCCAACAATTCCAATTAGTTTTAATTCTTTTTCAGGATTTGCATAAAATTCTATTGCAACCCTTATTTTAGCATTTTCTATATTATCTGTATATATTATTATTACATCTTTCGAAACATCTAATATTTCTTTTTCTAGATCTTCAAGTCCTGTTTCTAATACAATTATCTTTACTTCTTTTTCTTTTATTTCCTCTGCTAAATTCTTAATATCATCTTTTGTTAAATCTTCTACTTCTTCTTTATCTAAAAATAATAATGAATTTTTAGCTATTTTTCTTCTATCTTCTTCTATTCTAAATATTTGTAAATCTGATTGTCTTTCTATTTCATTTCTATCAATATTAATTTTTTTAATAATGTTATAACAGGTATTTCAAATTTTGAAAAGCAAAAATTTATTTTTACAGAATAAATATCGGAGATATTTCCATCATAAACTTCTTACTAATATTTGTTGAAATTTCTTTACTTTGTATTATACTTATTCATTTTATTCCTCCGCGCATTATTTGAAAATGATAATCATTTTCAAATTTTATCACTTTTTGTTTTATAAGTCAACATTTATTTAGTTTGTACGTTTATATGTTTTAAACTTTTTAGTTGATTTTTTATATATTTTGTTATATAATATTAATTATCAAATTTTAAGGAGGTATTTATGTATTTCTTAGGTAACCGGAAGGCTAGTTTTTTAGCCTACCCAAAAAACGGTGATGATACAGGTGTATCGTTACCAATTGTTGAGGATTCAGAAAATTGTTTGCTTGTTAATGTCTTTGCTGATCCTGCAAACAAAACATCGGACCTAGTTATCTACCCGGATCAAGTTGGTGGAAGCATCAACCTATGCTTCTCGTTTGATTCGAATCAGGACTTCATTGCGCTATATATTAGCATAAGACCTGCATGGGATGAGGATGATGAAGAAAGACCAATGGTTGATGTTGCGGTGATGTTTGATCCTGACGAACCTGAAACTTCAGAGATCATTTCTCTCAGGCTCCCTGATGAGCCTGCCATGATCTCTATCATGATTCCCGATAACTTAAATCAGGAGCATGGTAGAAATACCGTAAGGATCACTAAGATTTAAAAATAACCCAGCGCATCGGACTTTGATGCACTGGGTTTCTCCATTTTATTAAATTAAAATAAAAAAAATCAAGGATTAACCTTGATTACATGGTTGCGGGGGCAGGACTCGAACCTGCGACCTTTGGGTTATGAGCGTACATTCGTTCTTTTTGCCTAATATTTTCTTTTGTTTTAAAATAGTGTAAATTGTTATACTACTCTAAGCATTTACTTGTTTTATTTTAATATATTTTATTTTGCAATACTACCCCTTATTTTCTATTTTGAAACTTTCGCCATTTTTTTGATGGGAATAAATGGATTGTTGGTGTATTTTACAGTTCAATTATTTTTGATATACCCGTGGTTGTCAGATGGTATACCAGATAGTTACCATGAAAATGGCAGAGAATAATCCCTGCCTATTTTAAAATAATATTTTATTGTTTCAATGCAGTAATTGGCACTACATACACTCCATCTGGTCTTTGATATGCAGCATTTGTTAATCCACAAATCACACATAAAACTGATGGTACTTTTCCATCTTCATCCTCAATTTGTTTCTTTAAATTTAGTAAATCATTAGCTGCTTTTTCAATTTGATTCGCTCCAAGTTTAATTTCAAATGCACACCATTCTCCATTTTTTAATTCTATAACACTATCGATTTCTTTATCTTGATAATCTTGATAATGATAACATTTTGCATTAAAGCTATCAGCATATACTTTTAAATCTCTTTCTACCATTGCCTCAAATAAGAACCCAAATGTTTCTAAATCATTTATAAGCTTATTTTCTTCTCTAATATTTAATAGCGAGCATGCAATAGAAGGATCCGCAAAATGTCTTTTTTCTGATTGTTTAACTCTTACAGATGATCGTACATTAGTTGAAAATGGCTCGTCATTATCCAGTAAAAATAATTTATCTAATGCATTTAAATATGATGCTAATGTATCTATGTCTATATCTTCATTGTCTTTTTCATTAATATCTTTTTTCAGTCTCATATTTGAAACTGTTGTACTTTCGTTTCTTGCTAATGATTTAAGTAATAACCTTACTTTATGCTTATCTCTATTTACACCATCTAATCTGTATAAGTCATCATTAATTATTAGATTTATATACTCTTCTATTGCTTCGCTTGCATCTTTAGCAGAATACTTTAAATTTGCAGGCCAGCCACCTCTAATTATTAGCATTGCTAAATTTCTTAAATCTACTTCTCCCGTTGCTTTTCCTTTAAATTTATTATTACATAAATCTTCTAATGATATATTTCCTGTAGAATCGCCTGATTCGTATAAACTCATCGTTCTTAAATGAATCTTTCCATATCTTCCTGCACCACTATGTGCTATTCCCTCTCTATTTGGAGTAGATGAACCTGTTAGAATATATTGTCCCTTCAATCCAGTTTTATCAACATCAATTCTAATTTCATCCCATAAATTTGTCGCTTCTTGCCATTCATCAATTAGTCTCGGTTTTTCACCTTCTAAAACAATAGACGGTGACATTTTTGCAAGTTCAACATTATTTGACTGTTCTCCTGTAGTTTTATGCAAAAGAATTTCACTATTAGAATGATATCTTCCAGCCCAAGTTTTACCACAATACTTTGGACCTTCAATGCTAATAGCACCAAATAATTTTAAATAACGTTCTATCTTATCATCAGCAATTCTCTTTTTATAATTCTCTATTTTCATTAATGACTACCTCTTTAACTTTTGATTCTATATATACTTTACACTATTCCGTGATTTTTATCAAGTCTAACCCGTGATATTTTTAATATTTATTCCGTAATTTTTCAATATTTTGTTCCGTTGCTTTTATTGCTAAATTTATTTAATTTCAAAAAGTTTCGCCACTTTTTCGTTGCTTTTTTATGCAAATAAAAAAATCAAGGAACTTTGAATTCCTTGATAAATCTGGTTGCGGGGGCAGGACTCGAACCTGCGACCTTTGGGTTATGAGCCCAACGAGCTGCCAACTGCTCCACCCCGCGATGTATTAAACTTTAATCATTATACGTGCTTTTTTTGATTATGTCAATACTTATCAAATATTTTTTTAGATTTGTTTGAGTTATCATTATTTTTCTGTTATAATTTTCTAGTAGATATTATCTACATTATTAAGGAGGATTATATGAACGAAGAATATATTATTAAAAAATGCCCAGTTTGTGGTGCAGTAATTAGAGTATTAAAAGGAAAAGGTGATTCAATCACTTGTTGTGGTGAATTAATGGTTGATTGTGTTCCTAACACAGTTGATGCAGCTGTTGAGAAACATAAACCAGAAGTTGTAATTGATGGTGATAAGATTAATGTAACAGTTAACCATGTTATGGAAGATGACCATTATATTGAATGGATTTCAATTTCTATTCCAGGAAAGAGAGAAAAAGTTATTTACTTAAAACCTGGTGAAGTTGCTACAGTATCATTCTGCCATATACCTGGATCAAAAGTTTATGCATATTGTAACAAACATGGTCTTTGGATGACAGAAGTTAACTAATTAAGTTTAAAAAGAAAAAGAAGAATAACTTTCGAAAATTATTCTTCTTTTTTTATTATTTATTTGTTTCTGTAGTAGTTGTTTCAACTTTTGCTTCTGCTTCTACTTTTGCACCTTGATATACATAGTTTTTAGAGAAACCTGTAATCATGAATCCGATTGGTGGGAATAATCCTAAAACTACACCCATTCCAGGTCCTTTTCCAAATTTCTTCATTAATTGAATTCCCATGTATATATTTGCTCCTAACCATCCTACATATGGGATGTAATAGAAAAATACATATTGTTTTGGGATATCTGCTTTTTCAAATAAACATACTAAGTTATGTCCTAAAAGTAATCCTTCCCATCCTGGTAATCCTAATTTTTTGAATGTTTTCCAAAGTCCAATTGCTGTCAATATTGCACATATTATCAATATAATAACTTCTAAGATCATTGTTCTCATTAAATTCTCTAAACCTATTTCAAACTCTGATTTGTATCCGTATCCATATCCGTACATTATTTATCCTCCTTTTTTCTAAATTTTCAAAAAAATTATACTACAAAAAAAATAAAAAGACAATATTTAGAATATATAGTCTATCCTATTTTTATTGTCTTTTTTGTTATAAATTTAAATTTATTTTATCTTTATTTATTTTCCTCTTTTACTGTATTTAAGAATTTAAATACTAATCCTGCAATAACTGCTCCTAGGATTGGGGCAACGATGAATAACCATGATTGTGCTAATGCATCTGTTCCGTTTCCTGATATAGCTGTTACTAATGCTGGACCGAATGATCTAGCTGGGTTTACTGATGTTCCTGTAAAAGTAATTCCTAATAAATGAACTACTGTTAATGCAAAACCAATAACTAATCCTGCTACAGATGAATTTTTTTCTTCAGAAGTTGCTCCTAATACTGTATAACAGAAAATGAATGTTAGAACTGTTTCAAGTATTATTGCACCTAATAAAGTAATTCCGGAACCATCTACAACACCAAATGTGTTTGTTCCTAATCCCGTAACATTAATTATTTCTGAACCTTTGAAAGTAAATTGTTTAAATATTGCATATAATAAAGCTGCACCTAAAATTGCACCAATGAATTGAGATACAATGTATACAATAAACTCTTTTAATGTGATTCTTTTGTTAATTAACATTGCTACAGAAACTGCTGGGTTTATATGGCATCCTGATATTTTTCCAATAGCATATGCCATTGCAACAACTGATAGACCAAATGCTAATGCTGTTGCTACTAAATTAGCTCCACCAAATAAGGCTCCTACACCACATGCAATGAAAACTAATACTAATGTTCCTAAACACTCAGCGATTCCTTTTTTTAGTAAATTCATACCTTTTGTCTCCTTTCTTATGTATTCTTTTGACATTTTACAATTAGATTCATACTTTTTCAAGATATTTTATTTTAATATTATATTTCATTATTATTTTATTGTTATCTTATCTTTTAGTGATTTGAATTTATTTTCTCCTATACCTGGAATTTTCTTAACTTCATCAGCTGTCTTAAATTTACCATTTTTGCTCCTATGTTCGATTATTTTATCTGCTGTTCCGGGTCCTATTCCTGGTAGAGTTGTTAATTTTTCTTTATTAGCAGTATTAATATTTACTTTTGTGTCCTTTTTAGAAGTTGTGTTTATTCCTTCTTGCACAATTCCGACTCCTGGTTCAGTTTGCAATATATCTTTCTCTAATTTTTCGTTATACCTTGGAATATATAATTGAACACCATCCTCTAGTATATAAGCTAAATTTACTTTTGATAAATCGGCATCTTCCGTCTTTCCTCCGGCTGCAGTTATCGCATCTATTATTCTTGCTCCTTCTGTAAGCTTTACAACTCCTGGAGTTACAACTTCTCCTGAAATATCTACCATTATAGTTTTATTTTCTTTTTCTTTTAATCCAAACTTGAACTCCACTTCATTGTTGCTTTCTGTTTGTTTTTTATTTTCATTTTTAGGAGAATCGTTTCCATATATGTTATATAACCAAATAAAAGCTAAAATTACTATTAATAATGCTGCTACAGCGATTCCTATTCTCTGTTTTATATTTAATTTCTCAATGAATGATTTTACTTTATCCATGCTCCTCCTTTAATTTTTTGATTTATTAATATATAATTGATATGATATTGAAAGTTTTATTTATGGAGATTATTTTGAAAAAGAAGATTTCAATTTTTTTAATTTTATTATTATTTATTTCTAATTTTGCAGTATTTAGTTATGGTACTTCAAATAACTCAATTAGTCCTGATGGCCATATGGTTTATGCTAAAGCTGCTGTATTATATGATGTTAATACTAATAAACTATTATATGAAAAAAATGCATATGAAAAGTTGTTTCCTGCTAGTACGACAAAGACAATGACCGCTATACTTGCTATGGAACACTGCAAATTAACTGATATTGTTAAGGCTAGTTATTATTCAATTCATGAAATTCCTAGAACATATTCTACTGGGTTACTGGTTCCAAATGAGGAACTTACTGTTGAACAATTACTTAATTTACTTATGATTCCATCTGCTAATGACGCAGCTTATATTTTAGCTCAATACATTGCAAACGGATGCTCTAATCAATATGATATGTCTAGTTCTGATGCTGCTAAAAAGAAATTTGATCAGGATGTTCAAACTTTTTCAAATATGATGAACTCAAAAGCTGCAGAACTTGGCTGTACTAATACTCATTTTGTAAACCCAAATGGAGTTCATAATAAAAATCACTATTCTAGTGCCTATGATTTATGCTTAATTGGTAGTTATGCTTTGAAATTTCCGGAATTAAATAATATTACTAAAAAGGCTCACTATTCATTGGCTCCTACAGAAGAATATTCTAAGCAATATTCTGACCCGAGAGTCTTTGATAATACTAATTATTTGATTAATAATAATTCTTATGGATTTTATAAATATGCTACTGGTCTTAAAACTGGTTATACTGATGCAGCTGGGTATTGTATAATTGCTTCTGCTACAAAGGATAATCGAAATTTAATTGCAGTAATTTTAGGTTCTGAAAGCATTAAAAATATTAATTCTTCAAGAGAACATGACTGTATGCGTTTATTTGAATTTGGGTTCAATAAATACAATTATCAAACAATTGTAAATAAAGGTAGTTTGGTTTCCACTTCTAAAATAATTAATGGGACTCCAAAAACAAGGGATTTAAAATTAATTGCAAAAGATGATTTACATATATTAGTAAAACAGGATTATATAATAGATGTAAATAGAAATATTGTTATGAAAAAAGTATTGGCCCCAATAAAAAAAGGCGATGTTGTTGGATACTTAGAATGCAATGTCGATGGTGCTAAATACTCTGTAGATTTGATTGCTGATAGTGATGTTGAATCTTCAACTTTTTCAAATGTTGTTTTAATTATTATTGGTTCAACAGTTGTGATATTTATCTTATATTCTATTAAAATGAGACAAATAAAAAAGAAAAGAACTAAGTTTAGAAGAAAACGTATTAATAAAAATAAGCTATCTTGATGATAGCTTATTTTTACTATTTATTCAATTATTTTTGTATGCATAAATTTTACATTTATTTACAAAGATTAATAATCTTTTCCAATTATTATTGTTATATTATTTTTTTCGCTTTTTTTGCCTTCAGTAATTTTTCCTGTTCCTAATAAAGATTTCACTGCTTCTACATCTTCTTTATTTAATTCTTTACGATTTATTATGATTGTTTTGTCAATAGGTGTTGTTATTGCTCCGCTTTGAATTTTATACCCTTGATTTTTCAATTGAGTTTTTGCTGCTTCAAATTTCTTTTTAGAACCAGTTCCATTTATTAATTGTAATGAAATACTTGATTTTGGTTTTAATGTTATCGATGTTGTAGTTGTTGTTGACTTTGTAGTATTTGTTGATGTTGAATTAGTAGATGTGTCAGTGCCATCTTCTGTCTTTTCTGTGTTATCTACAACTTGTAAGAACATTTTATTTATTAACTCTTTTGTTTTTGATTGACTTGCTATAAATACGGCTACTCCATTTGCATATTTTGGTTCTCCCGGTAATGCATTTGTTACCAAGTTGTTTGTATCAAATCCAAATAGTGATGGTACATATCCTTTTGCAGTATTCCAATCGATGTTGGTTTCTACTTCTTCTTGTGCAATCTTTAATAAATTATTTATTTTTGTAATATTGGTTGGTTTCATTAATTGTTTTAATAATATTTTTAAGAACTCTCTTTGTGTTCTCATTCTTCCCAAGTCATTATCACCATATGATGCTGGATATGATGTGTAATTATTATTGTGTCTAAATCTTACTACACCTTCTGCTTGTTCACCATTTAATAATTGCATTCCTTTTTTTACATGTATATGTAGTGATTGTGTTACATCATCATAATCCATATCGATTGGAACATCAAATTCTACTCCTCCTATTGCATCAACTAAATCTCTTAAGGCTTTTGTATCAACTATTAAATAATATTTGATGTTTAATCCTGTTAAATCATTTACTGCTTTTAATGTTTCTTGTGCTCCACCATTTATATACTTAGAGTTAATTTTATCAAAAGCACTTGCTTTACTTTCATTGTTTCCTGTAAAAGTGTCTCTTGGTATTGATAACATTGATGCTGATTGATTTTTAGCTGAATATTTTACAACCATTATTGTATCTGTCATGTTTTCGCTTTTACCCATTACTAACATGTAGATATCTTGTAGTTCTTTTTCTTTTTCTGCACTACTTCCAATTACGGTTGTTACAATTCCCTTTAATCCTCCACCATTCTTTTGAACATGTATAAAGAAAACAATTCCTGCAACTATAATTATTGCTAATATTGCTAATAAAATTTTTCTTAGTGTATGTTTTTTATGCTTATTTTTCTTTTTATCTTCTTTTTTGTCTCGTTTGGACTTCTTTTTTGTTTTCTTCATAGATTTAGTATTTTCGTTATCTCTTACATATATCTCGATTTCATCATATTCTTTTTCAGATGATCTATTTTTTCTCTTATCTTTCATTTAATATTTCCACCTTGTTATAGAAATTATTTTTTACTAATTGATGTAATTATACTTTCAACTGGATTTTTGTCAAATATTATTTTAGTAATAATTGAATTATTTACTTCTTTAATTAATGTTGGATTTTTTACTGCAACTCCAACTACTTTAACTATACCTAGTGCAATATATACAATTATGATTGCATTTATTGCTCCAATTATTCCGCCTCCAATTTTATCAAATTGTTTTATAACTGGCAATGATGTCAATAGATTTGATAATTGCTTTATTATAAAGATAATGACAGCTGATAACAGATATAGTCCAACAAAAGATATTCCTATCATTATTTGTTTTGTTAATTCTTGTGCGGTCTGAGTTACCATTGTTCTTTTTGCATTATCAATAGTATCTCCTGCTTGTTCTATATATTTTTGAATTTCATTCTTTGATTTATCTTCTTGCTCTGTTTTTGCTTTCTCTTCACCAATTATTGTTTTTACTATTGTAGATTGAATCGTTTCATCAATTTTAGTATTGTTCATCAAAAATGTTGCAACCGGTCTACATAGTGCCATTGCTATTATTATTGATAAAAAGATTGCTGCTAAGTTTATTAAACTTTTTATTAATCCTATTTTTACACCTATCAGTATTGAAACTACTAGTATCCCGATTATTATAAGGTCTACAATCATATTTTTATCCTCCTATATTGATAATATTTCAATTTTACTTTTGTATATAATTGCTACTACATTTTGTGCTAAACTAATTTGTTTTATATTTCTTGATGTCTTAAATGTTTTTGATAGCCACCCTAATTTATTTATTATTTTTGCTTCATTTCCGGTTTCTGCTATTATTGTATCTCCATAACAATTGATGTTTTTTATTGTTGATTTTAATTGATTTATATTTTCTTTTTTTGTTTCTGGATCTATTATCTTTATTTCAAAATCATTATTCATTATTGATTTTGGACTTTCTTCTACAATGCATATTTTACCATCTAAGTTGATGTCCGCAAATTTTGTCCTATCATTAAATTTATAAATTTCATTTTTATTGCCATTGTAATATAAGTATACGCCATTGTCCGTCAATACTATCAATTTTCCTTTATAATACTTAATATTTACTATTACTTCGTCATTATTTGATGAATATGTATATGATATTGCATCGGACTCAGATTTTTTTACTTTTGAAACATCTACTGTTTTAACTTTTGATTCTGTTGTTGTTCCACTGAAATTAACTTCTATAAAACTCATAAACTTCATATCGTTTGATATTGCCATTTTGTTTGCATGTGTTGTTGACAGATATATTTTAAATACTTCTGTCCCTGTTATATTGTATACCGAAATTATCGATTTATATGTTTTGTTTGTTAAAACTACTCCAACAGCACCATTCTCGGTTATTGTAAGACTTGTTATTTCATCATCTAATTTCTTTTCCCACTGAAGAGTGTTTTTATATATCATGTACAAATTGTTTTTTTCAGTATCCCCTATTAACAAATATTTTTTATTTGTTGCAAAGATTGGATTTGTTACGTTTATCGCAATTTCGGTTTCAAGCTTTCCATTTTTATTATATATTTTAAGTTGGTTTTCTAAAATTGTTGCAACATAGTCTTGATATGCAATTACTTTTATGTTTTTATCCTGCTCATATTCTATCTTGGGTAAATCTTCTTCTTCTACACTTATTCCTAATATGTTTTTGTCTATCCAATACCTAGCTTTTTCATCTCCAACATATAGTCCAAGTCCTATAACTGCTGCAATTCCTACTATAATTAATATGGCCCTAATTACTTTTTGTTTATTTTTTTTCATTAGTTATCACCTTATTTTCTTTTTCTTCTGATGGTTGGAATTATCATTCCTGCCAATATCATTGATATTGGCAATATTAAAATTATTATTGCTACTGCACCTTTCTCAAAGCCTGCAGGTGCTGAAAATGTTACAGTACCATTGTTTTTTCTTATTGTTACTTGTGTGTGTCTGTTTGTTAAATAAGATATTGATCTTAATGCCATTTCTCTGTTATATAATTGTGCGATTGGTGTTGTACTTTCTTGTCCTTTTATTTTTAATTGTAATCCTGACACAAAGTTTGCCGTTCCAATTACGACTAATTTCGACTTTTTATTATTTCCAACATCTTTTTCTATTATTTCGGCTAAATTAAATGTTCCTTTTTCTGTTTCATCGTTTATTACATTTATATCTGTGGTTATCTTATAATATGCTTCATTTGTTGTTTTCGCTAAAACTTTAACATCAACATTCAATTTCTTTAATTCTTCATCTGATTTATTTTCAATTCTTGTTGCTCCAAAGAAATATACTTTTCCACTGCTATAAATGTCTTTTACAATTGGATGATATACTAGCATTGCTGAAAACATTGTTGGATTTCCTTCAACCAATTGGTTTGAATTTGTTTCACACACTATCCCAGTGCCAAATCTTATTCCATATTCGTCTAATACTTTATTTATATTATCTTTTTTGCCATCTTCTTTACTATTTAACAAAGTTGGATTTTGCATCCACATGATGTTTCCACCTTTTTTTATGTATTTTAAAATTCTTTCAGTTTCTACATCACTAAAATCTTTGACTGGGTTTGAAATTACTAATAACTCACAGTCTTCTGGTAATTTTTTATCTTGCAGATTAATTTCCATTGCTTCATTTATATCATTTATTATAAATTGTCCAAACAATTCTAATAATTCACCATCTTCAATACCATATTCTTTTGATCCTGTTGTAAAATATATTTTTGGTCTATAATTTACTGTTACTGATTGTATGGCGTTTGTTAACTTCTCTTCTGTTAAATCATATGATTTATTTTCTTCATTATCTGTTGTAATCATTTCAATTGATGATATGACTTTATATTTTTTATCTGGACCTTCTATTGCTACTATTCTTCCGTTAGCTGTTGCTCCAAATCTTATAGCTAAATCTGGTCTTTGTTTTGAATTAACCATTACGCATGTTATCTTATCGTTTAGCTCTTCATATTGTTTCCCTAAAATATATTCTGTTGATGTCTCATCATATCCTATTAAATATATTGTTACATTTTGTTCTATTTTTTTTATTATTTCTTTACTCTCTTCTGATAAAGTATATAGCTTTCCTTTTGTTAAATCCATTATTTTTGGGTTGGACTTTATAGCCACTTTATTTACAATAATAAACGCTACAATTATAAATATAATAAGAATTATTGTTGATAATGTTTTCATTAGCCATTTATTTTTGATTAATGATGTTATTTTTTTCATTATTCCTCCTATTTTATATTTTTGCGTCTTTGTATTGACATCATTGTGAACATTAAAAACATTATTATATAACTGATTAGTAAAACGTAATCTTTTAAGCTACTAATCCCATTGTAGAATGAATTAAAGAATGCATCTAATGGTGAATAATCTTTTAATGCTATTATTATTTTGGGCAATGTTCCAAATGCTGTTAATGCCCCTACTGATATAACTGCTGCAATAATTTGATTTTCTGTTAAGCTTGAGCAGAATAATCCAATTGAAATGTGAACTAATGATAATAATATGTACCCAATTAAAACATTTATTGTCGTAATAAACTCCGGTTTTCCAAAATGCATTAATATAAAGTAATATACAAATGTTGATAAGGCTGAAATTATTACTACTATTGATGCTCCTATGAATTTTCCTAAAACTATTTCTCTTACACTTATTGGTGCTGTTAATAGTATTTGATCTGTTTTATTTTTTCTTTCTTCTGCAAATGTTCTCATCGTTAGTATTGGTATTAATACTGATAGGACTGATACTGTTATTCCAAACAAATCTGAAAACGCTGAGCTCTTATATCTGAATATGTCTGTAAAAAAGAATAATGAACAAAATGTTAAGAACATGCCAATGTATATCCACCCTATTGGTGATAAAAAATATGATTTTAGCTCTTTTTTTATAATTGCTAACATTATTCGTTTCCTCCAGATTTTTTTCCTTTTTTGCTTATTAATTTTAAGAATGCGTCTTCTAATGTTGTTTCACTTTTTCTTAATTCAAATATTGTTATATCCTCTTTTGGAAATAGTTCAAATATTTGTTTTCTTATATCTGTATCATTATCTTCTGCTATTATCTCATATAATATTGTACTGTCTTCATTTACTTTTATTTTCTTAATTTCTTTTATTGATTGTAATTTTGATTTTATCTTCTCAATTTTATTATTTGGATCTTCAACTGTTACTAATACACTATTTTTTGTTAATGCCATATTTTCAATATTTTCCGGTGTATCTTCTGCTATTATCTCACCCTTATTTAATATAATTATTCTTGAACATATTGAACTTACTTCTGGCAATATATGTGTGCTCATTAATATAGTATGCTTTTTTCCTAATGATTTAATTAATTTTCGTATATCTGCGATTTGCTTTGGATCTAATCCAACTGTTGGTTCATCTAACACTAAAACCTTTGGATTTCCTATTAAAGCTCCCGCTAAGCTTACTCTTTGTTTATATCCTCTTGAAAGATTTGCAATTAATTTATTTTCTACTGATGATAATCCTGTTTGGTTTATAACTTTATCCACTTCAATTGATTTGTCTTTTTTAGCTACCTTTTTTAATTCTGCTAAATATGTAATAAATTCTTTTACAGTAAAATCTGGATATAATGCAGAATGTTCTGACATATATCCAATTTGCTGTTTTGCTTGCTTTGCTTGCTTTTGGATATCATACCCATTTATGTATATTTCCCCTTCTGTTGGTTCAATGTATCCTGTTATCATATTCATTGTCGTTGTTTTTCCGGCTCCATTGGGACCTAAAAATCCAACGATTTCATTTTCTTTGATTTCAAAATTTATTGATTTTATTATATCATTTTTATTGTATTTTTTTGTTACATTGCATACTTTTATCAAAAGAACGTCCTCCACTTTAATGTGTATATGTAAATTATCATCAAAAATATATCATATTAGTGCTTTTCTTTTCAACAAATTAAATATTTTTTTACATAAAATACACATGTAAGATGTTTTTTATATTTTATATATAATTTTATAATTAACATAAAAAATATTCCATTTAATTTGGAATGTTTTTTTCTTCTTTTTCTTTATTTCTTTGTCTTTCATTCATCTCTCTTATTGTTGTTTTTATTATTTTATCTCTTTCTTCTCTTACTCCTGTTACTATTGGGACTCCTAGATTTTCTTTATTATATTTTTCTGCTTCTTTATCATTATGAATGCAATTATATAATATGTTATGATTTATTTTTACGCCTTGTTCTTTTAAAGTTTCAATTGTTTTTTGTGCTCTTTCAAACATTTCATATCCAAACAACTTACGTTGCTGTTTTCCTATTTCTGTTGGTACACTTATAGCAAAATAACTCATATCATGCATTGGTGCAATTATTCCGTTTCTATTCGATTTCACATAATTTTCTAAACTTCCCACATAATATTCAAAATTTATATTTTTATATGCTTCTATATTAAATGGCTTATTAAATAATTCTTCATAATTTTTTACTCCTAATGGATAATCTAATCTAGTATCTGGAACTGGTATACTTCCACTGGCTCCACCAATACACGCAGTATCTATTATTTCAGGATTAATTAAAGAAAACCTTTGTGCAAAAACTCCTGATGAAGAGTATCCGTTTAAAAATATTTTCTCATTTAACTCTATGTTTTTCTTCTGTTTTATAATTTCTTTAGATTTCTCTATTGTTTCTAACATTTTTGCATTAAAATTTCTATCTTTTTCAAAACATTCTGCTGATAATTGCTGCCAATATTGATCATTTTTATCACTTGAAAGGATTGGAACTATTATTGGATTTTGGCCTTTTGAAAGTTCTGACAAACTTCTTGCTGTCTCCAAACCTTGGCTAAACAATTTTTGCTTATTATTTGTTTCTAAATTATTTGATTCCATGATTAATGTTGCCTTCTCTTTAATTTGATCTGGAATCAATAATATAAATGGTATTTCTGTTTTTAAATTTATATAAAGTTCTTGTCCCATTATATTTTCTATTACATTTTGATTCATTTCTATTTGGTTCATTATTTTTTCAATTTTATTATTTAAGACAAATTGATTAATTTTATTTTTTGTGTCTTGAATCACTCCACTTTCTAGAGACCTTAATTGCATTATATTACTTTTATCAGATTCCAATATTTTTTTCTGATTTGATTTAATATCTCTTATAGTTTGTAATAGTAATCTAATTTGACCATCTTTATTTAATTGATTTCTATTGCATATTTCATCAAATTTTGTTGCATAAAATTTACCCAAAATATGCTTTATATTTATTGAATTTGGGTTTATTAAATCTTTTTTTAGTTTAAGAGTTTCAGTAATATTTCTCAATATAACATCATGTTTTATCTCTTCTTTATTTATTTTTAACTCTATACATTCATCATCTGATAAACTTTTCAAATAATTTTCGAATATTTTTTCCATGCATTTTGGTATAACTTTACTATATTCATCACTTGTTTCAATTTTTGAAAATCTTTGTGAAACTCTGTTTACTGCTTGAACTAAATAATTAATATCCCCATGTTTTACTGTCGTGTCAATATTAATATCTTCTTTAATTCCTAAACTTTCATAAAATCTTGTTGCTATATTAATTATTTGCTCTCTAGAAAATCTTGTTTTCAATCTTGGCAATTGTTTAATATTTTCTGAATTTATTATTAATTCATCAATATTTAATTCCGTTTCTATTTCTTTACCAAATTTTTGTAATTCTTTAAAAATTTTATTAGCCTCCTCTGGCTTTGGTAGAGCTTGTTTTTCTTTCCTTTTAAATATTTGACTTATAAAGTCTAGTATTCCCATTTGCTATCCTTCCTTAATATAGAATGTATTGAATATTTTTAATTGTTACGTTTTCTTTCATGTACTACTATGTAACTATCACTAGGGTATTCTTTTTTAATATATTTAATCTTCTTTAATAGTTTCGCAGTATTTACAACCATAGATTTTTTTATTTTTATCTTTTAATATAAACACTTGATCAAGATCTTGCTCAATTGATGTTATGCATCTTGGATTTTTACATTTTTCAATGTTTATGATTTCTGAAGGTAAATTTACGTGATATTTTTCATGTATAATATTGTTTTTTATTATATTTATTGTCATATTTGGATCTATATACCCTAATACGTTTAAGTCAAGGTCAATGTTTTTATCAATTTTTATTATATCTTTTTTACCCATTTTTTTACTTTTTGCATTTGTTATTATTGCGACAGAACATTCTAAAGTTCCTAATTTTAATGCATTATATATTTCAAAACTTTTTTTTGCTTGTATGTGATCTATTACAATTCCATTTTCTATACTATCAATATTCATTTATTTCTCCTATTTATTATTTAATTCCTAGCATCTTCATGATTAATGCCATTCTTATATACTTACCATATAGGGCCTGGTCAAAATAACATGCTCTTGGATCATTGTCTACTTCTGTAGATATTTCATTTACTCTTGGAAGTGGATGCATGATACATAAATTTGATTTTGCTTTTTCTAATTTTTTATTATTTAAAATATAGTAGTCTTTTAATCTTACATAGTCTTCTTCATTAAAAAATCTTTCTTTTTGAACTCTAGTCATATATAGTACGTCTAATTCTTCCATAAATTCTTCGATATCATTTGTTTCAATATATTGTGTGTTATTTTTTTCTAAAATATCTTCTTTAATGTAATTTGGAATTTTTAGTTCCTCTGGAGAAATTAAAATGAATTTTATGCCGGTATATCTTGAAAGTGCGCTGATTAGAGAATGAACAGTTCTTCCAAATTTTAAGTCACCGCATAAACCAATTGTTAAATTGCTTAATCTGTTTTTCTTATATGATATTGTTAGTAAATCTGTTAAAGTTTGTGTTGGATGATTATGTCCTCCATCACCTGCATTTATTATTGGAATTTTTGATTTTAGCGATGCGACGAGTGGTGCTCCTTCTTTTGGATGTCTTATTGCTATAATATCTGCATAACATCCTACAACTTGTATAGTGTCTGATACGCTTTCTCCTTTTGCTGCAGAGCTGGTTGATGCTGATGAAAATCCTAAAATATTTCCCCCTAGTTCAAGCATTGCTGCCTCAAAGCTTAATCTTGTCCTGGTACTGGGTTCAAAAAATAGTGTTGCTAGTTTTTTGTGATTGCATTTATTTTCATATTTACTTGGTGATTTAATGATATCTTTTGCAACTTTAATCATCTCTTCAATTTCTTCTACTGATACATCTTTTATATCTATTAAATGTTTCATACTTGACCTCCTTTTGTTGTCATTTTATCAAACTGTATAGTAGGTATCAATAAATTCAGTTTCATTTTACAATTCTTTATTTTTTAATAATATTAATGATAACATTTTATCTTTTTTATAGCAACTATATAAATAGGTTATTATTTGATTTTTCTGCTTCTCCTAAATATTGTCCCACTCCTCCATAATTTATTCCATCTATTAATTCTTCTTTACTTATACCCATAACATCCATAGACATAGTACAAGCAGTTATATTTACTCCTGAATCTTTTGCTTTTTTCATTAATTCTTCCAATGACATAATATTCTTTTTCTTCATAACACTTCTTATCATCTTAGCACCAATTCCAAAGAAATTCATCTTTGATACTGGTAAATCTTGGCTATTTTTAGGTAACATCATAGCAAACATCTTTTCAATAAAACTTTTTTTAGCTAAATTCTTTTTCTTTAAAATAGAGTTTTTCTTGAATGCTATTAGGCTCCAATGGATAAAAATATATCGTAATATTCTCATTCCATCTCTCTTGCTTTATCAGAAATTCCACCATTTCTTTAATACTTTGTATGTTGCCTTTATCAAAGTTAAATCTTAATGTAATATGAATTCCCCGTCTCGAAAAATCATATATATTATTCACAATTCTTTCCCAAGAATCATTCTGAAGAAAATGCTTTCTCTTTTCATGTTCTTCCTTAAATCCATCTAATGTTACCTGTATATCCGAAATTCTTAAATCATGTATATTATCTATTATTTTGTCCAAATAATATCCATTTGTTGTAATTTCACAATGATAATCAATTTTGTTCTCATCAGCAAAACGAGTTAGCTCGTTGCTAATTCGAACTATTAAATCTCTACAAAGTAACGGTTCGCCTCCAAACCAGGAAATATACATACGTTTCTTTCCTAATGCTATATTTTTTATATATTCAACAAGAGCTTTTTCTGTTCTTTCATCCATATAGCAAGATTTTCTTGTCTCATTTTCATAACAGTAAAAACAATACGCATTGCAATCCATCGTTGGTGCAATCACAAAGCCTACCTCATCGGATGTAAAGGAATACATGCTGATTTTTCTTTCTAATTCAAGGCATGCAATTTCATCAACTTTGTCATTTACGATAATACCCATTTCATATAACTGGCAAAGTAATTCTTTTGAATCTTCCTGAGGCATACTACAGTTGTTCAAAATTTTAAGTTCTTGACTGTCAAGTATACATTCCGAACCAGAAGAGAGATTATGTACCATCCAAGAATCATCGTCAATTTTTAATATTCTCGTATACATCGATTTTTTATACTTCATTCACATCACCTCCCTCTATTTTAACAAAAGCTGTGTATCAAAATATTGATTGTTTTTCCAATTATGATAACTCTTTTTTAAATCTTGCAGTTCAGCAAAATTACTGCTTATATCAATATAATCGTCAAAAAAACGATCATCTGCGGTGCAACCACCTTTCTTTTCGCCTATATAAATAAGTATACATTCAGGGTTGACTTTTCTCATTGTTTGCAAAACCTTATATGCTAAGTCACTATTTTGAGGAGGCCAACTCATAATTATAAACCCTACTTCCTTACCATATTTTTTTACCGCTTCAATTGCATCCATACTAATTATATCATGGATCCATGCATGTGTTTTCCA
>ERZ773070.147-NODE-147-length-54032-cov-8.555051_pt1 | contig 54032 bp, 65 predicted proteins | sample MGYA00580618_ERZ773070 | MGnify/ENA primary metagenome ERZ773070 (study PRJEB29015, sample SAMEA2738023) | human oral metagenome | biome: human oral; feature: human-associated habitat; material: dental | place: China | collected 2019 ...
GTTGACGAAGGGGAGGCCGAGGGTATCGGCTTCGGCGCGTGCTTCGGCAAGTCCGCCGGTATGGTCGTGGTCGGTCAGGGCGAGCAGGGTGCAACCGTTTTGACGGGCGAGTCGGACAACTTCGGTTGGGGACAGCATGCCGTCTGAAACGGTCGAATGGCAGTGTAAATCAATCATGGTTTTGCTTTGAATTTTCTCAAAAAAGGCCGTCTGAACGTTTCAGACGGCCTTGCTTTAGAACATTAGAACAGAGAGTCCAGTTGTTGTCTGTTATTGTTGCCGGTATTGCTTGGCAGAACTGAGGTTTCGTCTGATTCTTCACGGGCTGGCGCAGTGTTGCTCTCGGCACTGTGGCGGTTTTCATTCGGAACGGCACGACGGGCAGGTTGAGCAGGACGCGGAGCAACGCCGCTGTTGTCCAAGGCCAGGTCGGAGCTGGTGGTCATGCGTTCGCGCATATACACTTCGCCGCCGTTTGTAACCACGCCTTCAGGTGCTTTCATCGGTTTGACGCTGGTGCCTTTCAGGGCGAAGCGCATGTATTCTACCCAAACCGGTACGGCGATTGTACCGCCGTAGCCTGCACGGCCCATGCTGCGCGGTTTGTCAAAGCCGATATAGACGGCAGTCACAACGCTAGGGTTGAAGCCGACAAACCATGCGTCTTTGTTGTCGTTGGTGGTACCGGTTTTACCGGCGATGTCGGAGCGGCCCAGTGCGGCTGCACCGCGCGCGGTACCGACACGGACAACGTCCTGCATGATTTTGTACATGATGTAGGCGTTGCGCGGGTCAATGGCTTGAGGTGCGTTTTCACCGGCCACTAACGGCTGCATTTGCGCTCTCAGACGGCCTTGGCTGTCGTAGATTTTGTCGATGACGTGGGCAGATACTTTGTAACCGCCGTTGGCAAAGACGCTGTAACCTTCTGCAATACGCAACGGAGTGGTTTCGCCTGTACCCAAAGCCATAGACAGGCTGGCAGGGATTTCAGACGGCTTGAAGCCGAAGCGTTGGATGTATTGTTGCGCGTAGCCGATGCCGATAGACATCAGGATGCGGATGGACACCATGTTTTTCGACGCGGTCAAAGCCTGACGCAGCGTGATGTAACCGGCATAGCGGCCGTCAGAGTTTTTCGGGTTCCACGCTTTACCGTTTGCACCTTTGCCCGGCAGGGAGATCGGCGCATCGTTAATCATGGTGGAGGCAGTCATGCCTTTTGCCAAAGCAGCGGAATAAATGAACGGTTTGAACGTCGAGCCGGGTTGGCGCATGGCTTGAGTTGCGCGGTTGAAGGTTTTGCTGTGGTAGTCGTAGCCGCCGACCAATGCACGGACTGCACCGGTTTTCGCATCTAAAGACACCAATGCGCCTTGCAACAAAGGCTCTTGAACGACGGTAAAAGTATCACCGCTGCCTTTAACGCGAATGACGGAGCCGCGACGGATGCGGTCATCTCCCATTTTTTCGTTGTTGACGGCACGGGCGGCAAAGCCTAAAGCGTGGCTGTTCAGCGTGACTTTACGGCCGCTCGGCAACTGAATCTGTACACCTTTGCGTGAGGCTTCCAATACAACCGCAGGAATCATTTTATCGACGGTGTAAAGTGTAGAAAGATATTGGCTGACAGTTTCTTCTACGTTATCGCTTTTGCTCAGGTCGATGTAGTTTTCTGCACCGCGGTAGCTGCTGCCGCGGTCGAAATTGCGCAGAACTTTACGCAGGGCTTCGGTGGCGACGCGCTGGTGTGCGGTATCGACGGTGGTATATACCTTGAAGCCTTGTGTGTAGGCATCTTCGCCGTATTTTTCAAACAGCTCTTGACGCACCATCTCGGCAACATACAGGGCATTTTGGTCGATGTTTTGTACAAAACGCTCGTAATGCAACTCTTCTTTCAAAGCCTGATCGCGTTGCTGCAGGGTGATCATGCCTTCTTCCAGCATATTGTTCAGAATATAAGCCTGGCGCAGTTTGGCACGCTCAGGGTTTACAATCGGATTGTAGGCGGAAGGTGCTTTAGGCAAGCCGGCCAACATGGCGGCTTCGGCCAATGTTAATTCGTTAACATTTTTATTGAAATAAATTTGGGCGGCGGAGGCAAAACCATAAGCGCGTTGACCCAAATAGATTTGGTTGAAGTACAGCTCCAAAATCTTGTCTTTACTCAAAGACTGCTCGATTTTGTAGGCCAGCAGGGCTTCGTTGAATTTACGGGTGAACGAACGCTCGCTGCTCAGGTAGAAGTTTTTGGCAACCTGTTGCGTAATCGTACTGGCACCGGATTGAACACCGCCGGCCATGACGTTGCCGATTGCGGCGCGCGCCACGCCCCAAACGTCCACACCCCAGTGGTCGTAGAAGCGTTTGTCTTCGGCGGCAATCACGGCGTCTTTCAAAATTTTCGGGAAGTCACCGATTTTGGTAAATTCACGCCGTTGTTCGCCGTAAACGCCAATGACTTGGCCGTCTGAAGAATAAATCGTCAGCGGCATTTTTGGTTTGTAGTGTTGTAAAGAGTCCAAAGACGGCAGTTTTGGATAGGTTACCAGAATTGCAATTGCAATCAGACCTATACCGAAAAGAGCCAGTCCTAATAAGAGACCTATACAGGTCGTTATAATCTTTTTAATCATGACTAAGTAATAATTTTGCCATTAATGGCGATAAATAAAGTAAAATGGGAAACGATTTCTATCAGCCACAGTCAATACTGTGTAAAGAATAAGAAGTCCTTTACGGATAACGAAACAGTTACTCACTCCTAAATGATACAGGGAAGTCAAATCATGCGCTTATTTAAAAGCACGAAAGATACCAAAACAGGCAAGGCTTCTAGCGGATTGAACAACCGCTCTGCCATCGGCGTCGACATCAGCCAACATGCCATTAAGATGGTACAGCTGACAGGCCGTAGTTTAAACCAAATTCAGCTGGAAAAATACGTTATCACCAAATTGCCTAAAAATATTGTCAAAGGCAGCAAAATTCAAGACTACGATCAGCTTGCCACTTACATCCAACATACTTACACACAATTACGCAGTTCTTGCAAAAATATTGTTGCAGCTGTGCCACAAAATTTGGCGACAGTCGAGCAAATTATTTACAACCCGCGTGATACCGATTTGGACTTGGAAGAGTTTGTCGAGGCGGAAGTCGGCCAATTTGCGCCTATTGAAGAAATGAACTACGACTTTCAAGCCGAAGAAGTCGGTTCGGGCCAGCATGTTTTAGCTGTTGCCGCCAAAAAAGACGATGTCGAACCGCGCATTGAAATGTTTGAAAATGCGGGCTTGCCTTTGTCCGCTTTGGATTTGGACTTACTGGCGCAACGCAATGCCTTCGTTTATTGGATGAATACGCATGCTCCCGAAATGGCAGAGGAAAAAGTTGCCGTGTTCGGCATTCATGCGACGCAAATGTATGCCCTGATTCTGCAAAACGGCCGCATTCTCTATAAACAAGAAACTCCGGTCAGCACAGAGCAGCTCAATCAGCTGATTCAGCGTACTTATCGGGTAACGGAAGAAAAAGCCGCTCAAATGATGGCTTCCCAAAACAAGCCTTCCGACTACCAGTCTCAGATTGCCGACCGTTTTAATGTACAGGTTGCGCAAGAAGTTCAGCGGGTTTTGCAGTTTTACTATACCACGCAGGCCACTGATTCTTTCGCCAATATCAAACACATCCTGCTGACCGGCTTTACTGCGCAGCAGGCAGGTTTGGCGGAAAGCATTTTCTCGCAAACCAATACGGCAACAGAATATCTGCATCCGATTTCATATGTGGAACGCAGTGCAAAAGTAGAATTGCCGCAGTTTCAAATTGATGCGCCGTCACTGACGTTGGCGTTTGGATTGGCATTAAGGGGACTTTGAGAACATGATCGAATTAACCAGAATCAACCTTCTTCCGTATCGGGAAGAGATTAAACAGCGCAAGCAGCAGCAATTCAAAGTATTGATGCTTGGCGCTTTTGCAGTGGGTTTGGGCTTGGCAGCCGCTACCTATCTCGGTATTGATAGCGCCATCAGCAATCAAGAAGGCCGCAACAACTTCCTGCAAACCGAAATCGACAGACTTGATAGAGAATTGGGCGAAATCGATAAACTTCAGCAAGAAAAAGAAGCCTTCTTGGCCAAGAAGCTGAAAGTGGAAGAGTTGCAGGAAAAACGCTATCAAGCAGCTTATATCCTTGATTCTTTGAATGCGCTTACGCCCGATAATACTTATTTGACTGCGTTGGAAGCAGAAAGCCCGACCAGCTATAAAATTAGCGGCCATGCCGTCAGCGACAATAAAATCGCCGTTATGATGCGCTCCCTGCCAAGTACAGGTATTTTCTTGCAGCCTGAATTGTTGAGCATTAAAAAAGTAGATAACTACCAAGAATTTACTTTGAAATCTTCAATCAACCAAGTGAATACGCCGGCTCCTGCACCGACTGCACAAAGCAGCGGTGAAACGGCCGAACCTGTGGCAGAACCTGCTCCGGAGGCTCAATAATGGCATCTAAAAACCTGAAACAATTGGACGTACAAAACCTGTACCTGCTCAATATGCCTTCAAAACTTTTGCTGGGAGGTTTGTTGATTGTCGGTATGTTGGCGTTGGGCTATGTCGGCGTATTTAAAGATCAGATTGAAACCTTGAATACGCAGGAAGCCAAAGAAGAAGAACTGAAGGAAACCTTTACGCGTAAAAGCATTCAGGCGGCAAGCTTGAACAATTTGAAGGCTGAATTGGCTTCGATCCGTTCTGCATTTGACGTTTTGTTGAAACAACTGCCGACCGACGCGGAAATTCCGAACCTGATTCAAGAGCTGCATCAGGCAGGTTCAACCAACGGACTGCGTTTGGACAGCGTTGCACCGCTCCAACCTGAAAACGATGGTCCGATTCAAAAACTGCCGTATCAGATTTCCATCACAGGCAAATACTCACAGATCAGCCAATTTACCCGTGATGTAGGCGATTTGTCGCGCATTATTACGTTAGATTCTTTGAAACTCGTGAACGCAGGCGAGGACAAAGAAGGCAAAGGCAATAAAGGCGAGTTGACATTGAGTGCGATTGCGACGACTTACAAAGCCCGTCCGGCCGAAGAGATTGCTGCCGAATTGGCTGCGCAACAGGCACAAGAAGAAGGCAAACCTGCCGAGAATGAGCAAAAATAAAAGAATAGGGAAATCATGAAAAAAATCATCTTACTCTTAAGTCTTCTTCCCTTGGCAGCCTGTACGCAAAGCTATGAAGATTTGACTCAATGGATGACGCAAACCCGTCAGGAAGCAAAATCCAAGATTATTCCGTTTGAAGAGCCGACGGTTACATTGCCTAAGCCGTATAGCCCGCCGAACTTTAAAGGCATGAATGCGTTTGATTCACGCCGTTTGGACACTGCCCCTAAAGGCGGCAATGCGCCGGATGTGAACCGTCCGAAAGAAACATTGGAAGCTTTCAGTTTGGAAAATATGGCCTTTGTCGGAACACTGCAAAGCGGCGGCAAAGTTTCCGGATTTATCAAGGTCAACGACCATGTTTATACCGTTTATCCCGGAAACTACATCGGTCAGAATTACGGCAGAATCCAAAGTATTACCGAAGATAAAATTATCTTGACCGAGCAAGTTGAAGACAGCTACGGCAACTGGGTGTACCGGAAGGCCGAATTGCCATTGAGCAGTAAAGAGGCGGATTCTTCCAATAGCTCAGATAGTTCGAATTCAAATTAATTTAGGGGTCTCACTCGATTATGAAAACCAAGCACATGACAAAATTATTTGCCGGCTTCAGCGTTGCCCTCGCTGTTCAGACGGCCTTTGCAGGCAATATTACCGATATTAACGTTTCTACTTTGCCTGACAACCAAAAAATCATCAAAATCCGTTTCGACAAAGATGTCACCACACCTCATGGTTTTGTAACATCTACGCCGGCGCGTATCGCATTGGATTTTGCCAACACCAATATCCGTTTGCCTCAGCCTGTTTTGGAATATGCCGACCCATTGCTGAATCAAATTACTGCGGCGCAAAACAATGACCGTGCACGCGTGGTTTTGGGTTTGAACAAAATCAGCCAATACAATACTGAGATTCGCGGCAACGAAGTTTGGGTATTTGTAAACGAATCTACTGATCAAACCAATGCGGCCGTTGCAAATGAACGTGCGGCTACGCCGTCTACCGCGCGCGCTGCTCAGACTTATCAAGCCGTTTCAGCAGCCAATATCGATTTCCGCAAAGGCGCACGCAATTCCGGCATTATTGAATTGTCCGCCCCTGGTTTCAGCGGACAGCCGGATATTAAACAGCAGCGCGACCGCGTGGTTGTGACATTGAAAAACCATACTTTGCCGACACAAGCGCAACGCAGTTTGGATGTGGCTGACTTTAATACACCTGTACAAAACGTTACGCTCAAACGTATCGGCAATTCTACCCAGCTTATTATCCGCAACAATAATACGAATTGGGACATCAATACCAAAGCTTCTTCCGGACGCTTTGTATTTGAAGTATCGCCTAAAGCCGCCAATACCGAATCCGGCGGCTTAAACCACAATGCGAACAAATCGTTCAAAGGCCGTAAAATTTCTTTGGATTTCCAAGATGTAGAAGTTCGTACCATCTTGCAGATTTTGGCAAAAGAATCCGGCATGAATATTGTTGCCAGCGATACCGTCAAAGGCACTATGACTTTGTCCCTGAAAGATGTACCTTGGGATCAGGCTTTAGACTTGGTTATGCAGGCGCGCAATTTGGATATGCGCCGTCAAGGCAACATTATCAATATCGCACCTCGCGATGAATTGTTGGCAAAAGACAAAGCCTTCTTGCAGGCTGAAAAAGAGATTGCCGAATTGGGTCCGCTGTATTCTCAAACCTTCCAGTTGAAATACAAAAACGTGGATGAATTCCGCAAAATTCTGCGTTTGGAAGAATACGACAGCAATAATTCCAACACCCGCAACACTCTGTTGAGCAACCGAGGCAGCGCCTTAATTGATCCGGCCACCAATACACTGATTGTGACCGACAACCGCGGCGTGATTGAGAAATTCCGCAAACTGATTGATGAATTGGACGTTCCAACCCGTCAAGTGATGGTGGAAGCGCGTATTGTGGAAGCTGAAGATACCTTCTTCCGCAACTTGGGCGTTAAATTCGGTTCCGGTGGTGCGATCGGCCGTACGGCATGGGGCAGCAACTGGAGCAATGCACAAACCAACTACAAGACCAATGCCTCATTTAACCGTGGCGATGTAGGCTACCGCACATGGACTTTGGATCCGAATGTCAGTCTGCCGACCGCAGCCGCAGTCAACAGCATTGCGCTGGTGCGTGCGTTCTCGTCCGGCGCATTGGGCTTGGAAATCAGCGCGTCTGAAGAACAAGGTAAGAGCAAAACCATTTCCAATCCGCGCGTGCTGACACAAGACCGTAAAGAAGCCAAAATTGAATCCGGTACGGAAATTCCTTACCAAGAGGCTTCTTCCAGCGGTGCGACTTCGATTACCTTCAAGAAAGCCGTTTTGGGCTTGACCGTAACGCCGAACATTACGCCTGACGGTCAAATTATCATGACTGTGAAGATTAATCGCGATACCCCGATCGACTGTACCGTAGATTCTCTGATGACCAAGTGTATCAACACCAAACACTTGAATACCCAAGCCATGGTTGAAGATGGCGGCACGCTGATTGTCGGCGGTATTTACGAGGAAGAAAGCACCAATGCGGTGAACAAAGTACCTGTTTTGGGCGATATCCCTGTTGTCGGCAATCTGTTCAAATCACGCGGCAAACGTGAAAACCGCCGTGAGCTGTTGATCTTCATCACGCCGCGCATTATGGATAATGTGGGTAACAATCTGCGTTACTGATTTTTAAAATGACAAACAGGCATATCTGCAAAGGTATGCCTGTTTTGGTTTTCAGACGGCCAGAGAAGAAAAGGCCGTCTGAAAAACGACGAACTTTTCCACGAAACCACCATATCGTATAAAATGACCCACATGGAAAAAATCAACGGCAATTTAATTTTAATCGGGCTGATGGGCGCGGGCAAAACCACTTTGGGCAAGCAGCTTGCCCAAATGTTTGAATGCCCGTTTTACGACAGCGACTACGAAATCTGCACTTCTTCGGGCGTAACCATTCCGACCATTTTTGAGATGGAAGGGGAGGAAGGCTTCCGCAACCGCGAAACCAATATGCTGAAGAAGCTCGCTTCCCGGCGCAACATCGTTTTATCGACCGGTGGCGGCTCCGTATTGCGCAGTGAAAACAGACAGATTTTGCGCCAAAACGGCACGGTTGTTTATCTGCATGCCAGCCCCGAAACCTTGCTGGAGCGTACCCGTTACGACAGCAACCGGCCGCTGTTGCAAGTTGCCGACCCTTTGGCCAAACTGCAAGAGCTGTATGACCAACGCGATACGCTGTACCGTCAAACCGCCCATCTCGTCATCGAATCCGACAGCTGTCACAAAACGCTCAAACGCCTGATGCAGGCTTTAGGCGAATAAACACGCTTTGCAAAGGAACACCATGCGCACACTGACTGTCCAAACCCCGTCCCATCAATACCCCATCTTTATCGGGCATAAACTGATTGAGCAGGCCGATACGCTGCTTCAGCCCTATTTAGGCAAAAAAGCAGCCATCATTACCAACGAAACCGTTGCGCCGCTTTATCTCAAACAGCTTCAGACGGCCTTAGACAGACTGGGTGTGCCGCATTTCAGCATTATCCTTCCCGACGGCGAAGAATATAAAAACTGGCAGACGCTTAACCTGATTTACGATGGCTTGATGCAAAACCGTGCCGAGCGCAAAACCACTTTAATCGCTTTGGGCGGCGGTGTGATAGGCGATATGGTCGGCTTCGCCGCGGCGACTTATCAGCGTGGCGCACCTTTTATCCAAGTGCCGACTACATTGCTCAGCCAGGTCGATTCCTCAGTCGGCGGTAAAACCGCTATCAACCATCCGCTCGGTAAAAACATGATCGGCGCGTTCTACCAGCCGCAAGCCGTGCTGGCCGATTTGACCGTCCTGCAAACACTGCCGCAACGCGAACTTTCCGCAGGCATGGCGGAAGTCATCAAATACGGCGCATTGGGCGATGCCGAATTTTTTGCCTGGTTGGAAGAAAATATGGCCGACCTGATGGCGCAACATCAAGAAAAAATGGCAGAAGCTGTTTATCATTGCTGCAAAATGAAGGCTGATATTGTTGCCCAAGACGAAACCGAGCAGGGCATCCGCGCATGGCTTAATCTCGGCCACACTTTCGGCCATGCCATCGAAGCCGAAATGGGCTACGGCGTATGGCTGCACGGTGAAGCCGTTGCCGCCGGTTGCGTCCTTGCTTCCCGTTTGTCGCAAATTTTGGGTAAAACCCGACAAGCCGATACCGACCGCATTGCCGCTTTAATGGAAGCCGCCTCCCTCCCGTCTGCGCCGCCTGTTTTCTCCTTTGAAAAATGGATTGAACACATGAGCCACGACAAAAAAGTCAGCAGCGGCATCATGCGTTTTGTCGGTTTGGAATACTTGGGCAAAGCCAATATCACCGAAATTACCGATATGGAAATCCTCCGCCAAACCTTGCAGCCGTATTTGTAAGGAATGAATGAGGGTTGCTTTAAAATATAAAAAGGCCGAGACCTTTGCAAAAAAGCCCTTCCCCCAACAGCCGAAATCCAAACAAAGGTTTTCGGCTGCTTTTGTTTCAAATATCCACTGATTCTATTCAAATACCCCCTTAATCCCCCTTGGATACCTGATTAATCAGGCATCCGGACCGCCTTTTAGGCAGCAACAGGCACACTTAGCCTGTTGGCCGCTTTCAACAGGTTCAAACACATCGCCTTCAGATGGCTTTGCGCACTCACTTTAATCAGCCCGAAATAGGCTGCCCGGGCGTAGCGGAATTTACGGTGCAGCGTACCGAAGCTTTGTTCGACCACATAACGGGTCTTCGACAAATATCGGTTGCGTTTGGTTTGCACTTCCGTCAGCGGACGGTTGCGGTGGGCTTTGCGCATAATGCCGTCCAGCAACTGGTGTTCCTTCAGATGTTGTCGGTTTTCCGCACTGTCGTAGCCTTTATCGGCATAGACGGTCGTACCTTCGGCTATCCCTTCCAGCAAAGGCAACAGGTGGTTGCACTCATGGGTATTGGCGGGAGTGATGTGCAGTTTCTCGATATAGCCTTCCCCATCGGTGCGGGTATGTTGTTTGTAACCGAGTCTGTATAAGCCGTTTTTCTGTGGGGTGGTGTTAGTTTTGTCATAGATATATAACGAGAAAAAAAGGCGGAAATTATTGAAAGGATAAGGAAATTTAAAAAAGTGGGGGAAATTTTAGAATTGCGAAAAAAGCGCGAAATCTGACAGTTTTTTGTCGGTTTCGCGCTTTTTTTGTCATGGGAATTATCGGGAAGTTGTTTATTTTGATATGCCGCAGCTCCAGAGGTATTTGCCGAGGATTTGGAAGTCGGCGGGGGTGGAGGTGGACAGGGTTAGTTGGGTTGTCGGGTAGATGGATTTATTTGGGTTGTCGCTGATGATGTTGAGTGTATCGGCGGTCAGGCGTTGCAGGCGTTTGACTCGGAGTTCGTCTTGTTGCCGGAAGAGGTAGATTCCTTCCCGGGTGTAGCGCGTGGCGGTTTGCCATAGGACGGTGCCTTGGTCGATTAGGGTTGGGAACATACTGTCTCCGTCGATACGGGTACAGAAGCAGTCTGCGGGGGAGAGCTGCAGGTGTTTGAAGAAGGCGGTTCGGAACCACATGGCTTCGGGGTTGGTATCCCACGGTATTGCGCCGCTGCCTGCGCTTGCGAAGACTTCTTTGTAATAGCGGACGGGTACGATGTCGCGCGTATCCTGACGTTCCGCCCAGTCTGCGTAATCCATATTTTCGATATGTGCTACATCGGGTTGAGTGTTGCGGACTTCAAGCGGTGTGTCTGTTTCCGCGCCATCTATCAAATGGAGCAAGCCTTTTTGTTCCAATTCATCAATAACATAAGGAGGAAGAGGGTAGATTCTTTTAACACCTTTCTTCCCACCTTGTGAAGGTGCTTCTTCATATTCCCAATGTTCTCTTTCTGCCCTGTATTGAATGGCGCGTGTTGTATTCGGCAGGCTTATTAGATTCAACTGGGTAATCAAATTCTGAATTTCAGAGATGCTGAATTTTGGCTCTTTCATTTCCATGCTCCAATCAAAAACATGGAAAAAATCTTAGAAATTATTTTCATATTTAAAACAATCACTTGTCAAAATAACATAGAAAAGCATGGAAATTTTAGTTGCGAAATAATTTCCAAGTTATATAATTTTAAAAACAGCGAAACGGCAACTTTAAAACAGTATAACCGATTTTGCAGTGTTCTTTAACAATTTGGAAATAGCCAAAAAAATGACGGGTATTCGACCCGTCAGGAAGGAGACTGTTTAACAGGTCGTCTGAAACGGTTCGGACGACCGATTAAGCGGTTTTGCTTAGATACTTTATACAGAAAGGAATCAAAATGAAGCACATTGCAAATATTATGCAGATGAACGATTGGGATATGAATCAAGAAAGTACAGTGGGGCGGATATTGGAATATGGTCGCGGGAAGACTAAAAAATTCGTCATCGAATGGTTGGGTGGAGAGAAAACCGAAGTGAAAGGCGGTTATTACGATGCCTGTGCTATAGGTTTGAATGCTGATACTTGGAACTTTATTCGTCGAATTTAATAAGGTTAAACAGGTCGTCTGAAACGGCGGACGACCTGTCTAGATAATAAAGAAAGGAAAACGATGAGTGGTATGCATCCTGAAATGATACGGGCGGAAATCAAAATGAAGGGACTGTCGCTTGCCGATGTGGCTGCGATGGCAGGTATAGGCGAAAGCACAGTGCGTCAGGCTTTGAGAAAGCCGTCGACTGCCGGCGAGATGGCGATTGCGAAAGTGTTGGGCAAGCCCTTGTATGAGCTGTGGCCTGAACGGTGGACGAAAGACGGGCGGCGCATCCGCCCCCGCTATGCTTATTTATATAAAGAGGCGGCAGCATGAAAACGCATTATTCGATTTCCGAGTTATTGGAAATGAACTTGGAAAAATTTCCTAAGACGAACAGAGCAATCTTATATAAGGTTGAACGAGAGAAGTGGTCTTTTATTGAAGCCTCTTGTCAGGGTGGGAAAAACGGCAAACGCCGCGAATATGCACCGCCCCCAGAGGTGTTGAAACTGATTCAGGCGAAGAAGCTGAACGAGGTTTTGGGCGGTTTGTCAGATTTGCCCACTCCCCAACCCTCTCCCCAACCCTCTCCCACGGGGAGAGGGGGGAATACGGCGGGGCTGCCCTCTCCCGATGTGAGAGGTGGACAGCTGACCATCGGCGTTGCGGACGGCTCAACGGAGCAACAACGGCTGTGTGAATCGGCACGACGCGGGGTTTTGTCGGCGGTCGAGCGGGTAATGGCGGAATCGGGCGTATCGAAGGAGGCGGCGATGACGACTGTTTTGACGCAGGCGAAGATGCAGGGCTTCGAACATATTGCGAAGCTGTTTTCTTTGGCTGCCGACGGGCGCGGCGGCGGTGGAAAGCTGCCGAGCATACGGACAATCAAGCGGTGGTTTGCGGCGCGGGAATCTAACAGCCTCGCGCCGAAATCCAGAACCGAGGATATGAACGTCCCGTCTTGGCTGCCTGTGTTTTTGGAATGCTACCGGCTGCCGATGAAGCCTTCTGTTTCCGAAGCTTACCGCTTGTTTGTGAACAGGCTGGAGGGGCTGCACTCTCCTTTAGGAAAAGAGGGTGATGTGCCGAGTATCCATCAGGTGCGCCGGTGGTTGGGCAAGCTTGGCAATGTGGAGCGTGAACGCGGACGCCGCGGCGCGCGGGATTTGAAAAATATCCTGCCACACAAACGGCGCGATTTCCTGCATTTGAAACCTGCCGCCATCTACACCGCCGACGGTCATACGTTTGATGCGGAGGTGTTGAATCCGTTGTCGGGGCTGCCGTTCAGACCTGAAATTACGACGGTTTTGGATGTGGGGACGCGGCGTTGTATGGGCTGGAGCGTGGGGCTGGCGGAAAGCCGGTTTACTGTGCTGGAAGCTTTAAGCCACGCGAGCCGCGCGGCCATCGGTGCGCTTTGGTATGTGGACTGGGGCCGTGGCTTTGAAAACTTGATGATGACGGACGAGGCAACAGGTCTGATGGGCAGGCTGGGCATGACGATGACGCATTCGCGGGCTTATAACTCGCAAGCGAAGGGCGCATCGGAACGCAGCCATAATATTTTCACGCGGGCGGCGGCGAACCTGCCGTCTTTTGTGGGGAAAAATATGGACGATGAGGCGCGGCAGAAGCTGTTTAAGCTGTCGCGTAAGGAAGTCCGCCTGCACGGGAAGATTTTGAATTCGCCGATTCCGACTTGGGATGAGTTTAAGGGCTATATCGAACGGGTGGTGGACGAATACAACGACCGACCGCACCGCTCGCTGCCTAAGTTTACCGACCGTGATGGCAAACGCCGGCATATGTCGCCTAATGAGTTTTGGGCTTTGAAGGTGGCGGAGTTTGGCGAGCCGCCAAGCGTGTCGCCGGAGGAGGAAGGGTATTTGTTCCGACCGCAGGTTATGCGCACGGTACGGCGCGGGGAGGTATCGCTGTTTGGCAATACTTATTATTCCGCCGAACTAATGGAGTTCAACGGCGAAACGGTAAGGGTCGGCTACGACGTGCAGGACGCGCTTTGGGTTTGGATTTACGACGATGTCGGCCGCCTTATCTGCAAAGCGGAATGGCATGGCAACTCGACGGATTATATGCCTGTCAGCGTCTTGGAACGCGCGGAAGACAAACGCAACGACGAGCGTCTGAAACGCAACGAGCTGCAACAGCAAAACATCCTGAAAGAACGCCGCGTACCGACCATCGAACATCAGGACTCGGTCAATATCGGGGGAATGGTGCTGGATATGAGTCAAATCAAGGCTAAGGCTGCCGCATTGGCAGAACGCCGAAGCCGTGAGGACGATGTGGTTGTAGAAGTGGCGGCAGTGAAGGCGGTTGAAAAGCCGTCTGAAACGGAAGCTGCTGCGGGCTGGTCGGTACCGTCCGAAGCATCGGAGCGGTTTGCGCTGTATCAGCGTCTTTGCGGTCAGACGGATTTGCCGCCGCAGGCGCAAAGATGGCTGGAGCGGTATCCGCAAAGCAATGAGTATAAGGCGTTGTCTAAACGGGCGATGATGGCTTGATTTCAGACGACCTTTCGGGGTTTTAAACAAGGTTTATTCACTATTTTAAAAGGATTTTAAAAATGAAAATTGCAAATATCAACAATCTGTCTTTGGTCTCTGTTGCGATGGAGCGTTTGGTTAACCGTCAGGACGGTTTGCCGGGTTTGGGTGTGTTGTACGGCCCTTCCGGTTTCGGAAAGACGACGGCGACTGTGGCGGTGGCGAATGAGACCCGCGCTTACTATGTCCAGCTACGCAGCGCATGGAGCAAAAAGACGCTGTTGGAAAAAATCTGCTTCGAGATGGGCTTGCCGCCTGCCCGTACGGCGGCGGGTTGTTTGGATGTGATCTGCGAACAGTTGGCCGCCGGCCAGCGTCCGTTGATTTTGGATGAGGCGGACTATTTGGTTACGCATAAGGGATTGGTCGAACTGGTGCGCGACATCTACGAGGGCAGCCAAGCCCCGCTGATGTTGGTGGGCGAGGAAATGTTGCCGACCAAACTGAAGAAATTCGAGCGTTTCCACGGCCGCGTGCTGGCTTGGGTACCTGCGCAACCTGTCGATTTGGCAGACGCGGAAGAGTTGGCGAAGGTTTACGCGCCTGATTTGACGTTTGAAAAAGATGCGCTGTCTTATTTGGTAGATTTGGCGCACGGTTCGGTACGCCGCGTAACGGTCAATCTGGTCAATCTGTTGGAGCTTGCCAACCAGCAAGGCTTGGATACGGTAACGCGCGAGGTTTGTGCGAAAGCCGACCTGTACAAGGGCGAAGCACCTAAACGCGGGGTTAAATTATGAGCGTTAAAACATTGACGAAGCCCCGCAACCGCCGACAAGAGATTTGGAACTGTCTGCGGGGCAATAAGGACAGGCTTCAGACGGTCTCTGAAATCGCCGAAGCCTGCCAACTGAGCGGGAATACGGTGTACAAGTATCTGAAAGCTCTTAATAAGGGTGGTTTTGTGTCGATACAGAAGGGTTCGGAGTACGGATACCGACTGGAGCGGGATGCGGGTGTGGATGCGCCCCGCTTGTCTGATGACGGTCAGCCGTTGAAATGCCCGGTAACGGAAGCCTTGTGGCGGACGATGCGGATTTTGAAAACCTTTGACTTAGACGGCCTGACGGCCCACGTCAATATGACACACCCTGTCAGCCGCAGTATGGCCAAGGTTTATGCGCAACACCTTGAAGAGGCAGGGTATCTGAAAAATACGGGCAACGCGAGGAAAAAATCGTTTGTCCTTTTGAAGAACACAGGGTCGAAAGCACCGCAGCTGCTGGCTGTAAGAGAGGTGTACGACCCGAATATAAACGAAATTGTATTAAGGGAGGTCCCCGATTATGAATGAAAAAGATTATATGAAAGAAGATTGGTACGCGGTTTTGAAGGAAGAGGTCGCGAAAGACGGGCTGATGAAGACTGCGGCAAAACTCCGATACAGCGCGACAAGCATCAGTCTGATTTTGAACGGCAAATACAACGGCAAGCCTGACAAAGTGGCCGCGAAAGTGGCTGATGTGTTTCGCAAGGTGATGTGTCCGTTTGAAGGTCGACGGATGGAACGTGCCGAATGTATTGAAATCTCTCTCTCCCCCGCTCCGACGCATAACCCTATCAAAATGCAGCACTGGCGAGCGTGTCAAAAGTGTGAAATTAAGCCATGCGAGAAACGTAAAAAGGCCGTCTGAAAACGTAATGCCTTGATACGGCTATATATTTTTTACCCTATGATTTTAATAAGTTATTGTTTTTAAAGGAAAACGCAAAATGCAAGTTTTAAAGAAAGTTGATTGGAAGATGTTTGTGGCGCGCTCTTTTGGGCGGTGGGTGCCGGTTGGTTTGACGGTGGGCGTGTGGTGTTTTGTGGGTGGAATGGCGTTGTATAGCTGTACCCAAGAACCCGAACCGGTTGCGAAAGAGCTGACGAAGGTCCAAGCGATGGAAAGACAGGCGGATTTGGAAGTTTTTAAAACGGAACGTGCCTACGAGGCAATGAGTGTGGAGCAGAAGATGGAAGGAGTGGTTTATGAATAAGTTCAGACGGCCAAAACGGCGACTGAACCGAGTCAAGAAATTGGCTTTGAAACGGGCAGTCGAGGAAATCCGCGCCAAGTACGGCGAACGGGCGATTACTAAGGGATGGCGCGAGCCGGAAGGGAGTGGGAAATGAGCTACCGACGACGCAATACGGACTGGCAGGCATGGGGACAACACCGCCGCCGCGCGCCGAAGTTTACGGTGAAGCGAAACCGCGAACAGGCAATCGCCGAATATCAGGCGCAGTTTGAAGATAAGGACGGCAAAGGTCGTCTGAAAGAAGAAAAGGAAATGAAAAATGGATAAGCAGGCAGTTTTGGAAAAAATCAAAAAATGTTTGGCTTTGAGTAAATCGGCAAATGAGCACGAGGCGGCGCAGGCAATGAAACAGGCGCAGGCACTGATGAAAAAGTATGAAGTTGATGCTGTTGATGTTGCCTTGTTGGAAGTCTCTGAGCGTGGCAGCGGTCGGAAGATGGCAGTTAAGCTGGCCGAATGGCAGTGGGCTGTCGCAAACATGATTTCCGAGGTGTTCGGGTGCAAATGTTATCAACAGGGAGATGCAATGGTTTTTTACGGTTTGGGTAACCGCGCCGAGATCGCTTCCTATGCTTTTGATGTGGTCTATCGACAGATTTCCGCCGCCCGCCGCGAATTTCTGAAAACCTGCCGAGCAAGAAAACCCTCAAACCGAACCTATCTTGCCGACCAGTTTTGTAACGGATGGATGATGGGGGCGTGGGGTGCCGTCAAAGAATTTGAGATGTCAGACGATGAAAAGGCGGTCATGGCTGACTATAAAAGAAAAAAACATCCACATATCGCCAAGGCGGTAGTTAGAGACGCCAAGTCGTCCAAACTGGACGGGAGTGCCGCGATGATTAAGGCAATAGTCAAGGGGCATACGGCAGGGAAAAAAGTGCAACTGCACCACGCGATGAACGGCACGGAAGGCGTTAAACAAATTGGAGAGCGGAAATGAACGAAAAAGATTTAATTGAATGGCTGGAAGACCGTGGGGAACTCATGGTCATGAAAAAGGACGGTGAGGGTTTCGTGATTGCCACCCGCGCGCCGGACGGTATTTTTAAAACGGCGGAGGCGGCAACACTGAAAATGGCAATAGAAGCTTGGGAGGAAATGTGATGACTACCGGAATGATGATTTATCTATTGATATGCGGGCTGATTGGTTTGGCACTGGTGGTTTTGGCACTGATGAGCCTGATTGAAAACTGGTTTAAGCAGCAGACTAAAGCTGTTGTTTTGGATGCCTGCGGTATGTTTTTTGGGTTGATTGTTGTCCTTGTGGCGTTTTTGGCGATTCTTGGGGTGGTTAAATGATTGAAATCAGAAGTAAAAACTTTATTGCGTACAACGCAAGTGAAAGTGTTTTGGAAAGCATCATTAAGGATGTTTTCACTGCGGCAATGTTAGGGTTTTGTGTGTATATCAGCCATTGGTCAGCCTCAGTATTTTGGACATTTATCAGCGGCTTAATGTTTTTGTCTTATCTGGGCATTAAGTTGGGCAGGTTGATGCGTGACAAGCAAACTAAGTTTGAAACTTGGTCAGAGTTTAAAGCATGGATCGATAAACAAGCCGAACTTGAAAATCACTTGGCAGGCAATGTCCAGATCGTAAAAGGCAATGGAAATGTACAGGCCGGTGGCGATGTTTGGAAGGATAAACAATGAACATCGAAAAATTCAATCCCAAAAAAGACCCTAAATATAACAGTTTTATTTATCGGTTTTTGAAAAAGAACAAAAAAATAATACCGCATAGAGGTATGCCGGTTATCGCCAAATTTGACACACTGGGTATTTGGCGTATCGGGTGGCATGACACTGGCGGATGGTTTATCGGTGCTCCAATCGGTTTTTCATCTGGCGAAAAGGTAGAGATTTATGCATTTAAACCGGGCGGGAAAGTTATTGAAGAAGTCAAATGGAGTGATTACCAGCGTATCGGAGGCTGTGCCATTAATGAATTTGCGCACAAATGGCGCGAAATTAATAAAAACAGCCGGTGCTGCGAATACTGCGGCCAATGGATACGGAGGAAAGTTAAAACCGAAAAAGTTATTCGCCGTCGCGATATTTGGGAGATTGAATCATGATTTGCCGTTGTCCCAACTGCGGTGCGTCCAACAGCTTAGATAGTTTGGTCGGGGATGCCGAAGCAGCCGAAGTGCTGAAAATGTTGTTGGAATTAGATGTAAATATGGGCAAGGCGGCGATACGGTATGTCGGCTTGTTCCGCCCCGCCAAGTCGCAGTTGAGCTGGGCGCGGACGACGAAGCTGTTGAACGAGTTGATGCCCATGATTAAGGCGCTGGAGGTAGTACGCGACGGGGTGTCCTCCCCCGCTCCCGCCGAGGCTTGGTTGCACGGCTTTAACGAAACCGTCAACGCCCGCGACCAAGGTCGTCTGAAACTGCCCTTAAAGTCGCATGGTTATTTGCTGGAGATTGTCAGCCAGTGGCAGGGTTCGGGGTTGCCCTCTCCCCAGTCCTCTCCAACAGGGAGAGTGGGCGAAGGCGGCGCGCCGTCAAAACTGCGGCAGGGGGTGGCAGCCTTGGGAGAATGGGCAGGAGAAGATTGGGCGAAACGAGAAATCGCTTCAGGTTTTGCATTGCTTGCCGCGCTCAATCTACCCAATCGACCGGCAGCGCAGGATATGCCGGTAGTCGCGGAAATTTGGTATCGGAAACTGATGGAGAAAAAAGAAATCGTCTCGCCGGAGTATGACCCGATACGGATTCAGACGGGGTTTAAGGTATTGCAGGCGGCGGAAACATGGCCGCACCCTGCCGAACTGCTCCGCAACCTGCCGCCACGGATGATACCAAGGGCGATGCTGGCAAAGCCCTCGCCGGATAAGGAAAAAGGCCGTCAGAAAATGGCGGAAGTGAAAGATGTTTTAAACAAGAAAGGTAAGTGAAATGAAAGAGTATGTTTTTAAAATCATTGCGGAAAATGGGAAGTGTCGCGTCGAGTTGCCCGAAATCAAGATAAACGGTGAGTATCAAGCTCCCGACCTGATGGCTGCGTTGACAACGGAATTTTTAGACAGCGTATGCAGTGATGCCGCCCGAGATACGGAAGGATTTATCAAGGCTGCTGTCACTAATTTAAAAGCATTGCAACTGGCAAGACAGTTGAGAGATGCTGACAGAAAAGTAAACTAAGAAAGGAAAAAAACATGGCTAAACAACGTATCAAACAGGCGGCAATCGAAGCCGCACAAGACAAAACCGAAGTAACGGCGCATATCCGTGCGATTGGCGACCTGAACCGCGAAATCAAACGCTTGGAAACCGAAGCGGGCGATAAAAAAGCGGTAATTGAAGAAGAATACGCCGCGCTTGCCGCGCCACTGAAAGCCGAATCGGAACGCCTGACCGCCGCCGTTGCCGCCTACTGTGAGGCACATAAGGACGAGCTGACGGAAAATGGTAAAACCAAAACCGTGGACTTCACTACCGGCCTGATTAAATGGCGTATCCGTCCGCCATCTGTCAAGGTAACAGGCGTGGCCGCCGTCTTGGCGTGGCTCTCGGAGAAATCCGCCTTTGCCGAGTTTGTACGTACGAAAAAGGAAATCGACAAAGACGCCATCCTGAATCAAAAAGAGCGTTTTTCAGACGGCCAAGTACCGGGGATTAAGATTGTGTCGGGGCTTGAGGATTTTGTGATTGAGCCTACTGAGCAGGAGTTGGTGTGATGGCGAAAATTGTTATTACGATAAAAGACGAGATGCCAGTTAACGGCTTGAACGGCGTGACCATCAGTTATGACGGCGATTTGGAGCCGCAAGGCGAACTGACGATGGCGCAGATGACGGCTTATAACATCAAGAAATTGATGGATGCGGTTGAGTTTGAGACCGCAAAAAGGCTGAGTAAAGCAAATTGACCCACGGCGGGGAACAACCCGCCATTTTTGAAAAAAGGATTAGATATGTGGTTTAAACAAGTTACTCCATTCCGTTTACTGGAATTACCTGAAAAACGCTATTTAGATGAATCTCTTGGAAATAGTTGGTTTACCGAACCACAGGGCTTGGACTGGTTTTCCGAGGGCTTTACCTACCCGACCGCATTTTCTGACACAGCAGTGTCTGAAGCGGAAAAGACTATGCTTATCGCCCTGAAGCGAGAAGAAAAAGTATTACCCAGTGCGGCCATCAAACATAAATTGGACGAACAGGTTGTTAAGATTCAAACTGCCGAAGGCCGTAATGTCGGTCGCAGAGAAAAGCATGAATTACGCGAAGCAATTATCGACGACCTGCTGCCTAAAGCGTTGATTAAAAGCAGCCGCACTTATGGTTTATTTGCTGGCGAGTGGTTATTCGTTGATACGGCAAATCGCCGCAAGGCAGAAAACCTGTTGACCAAGTTGCGCGAAGCCCTTGGTGGTCTGGCCGCTCAACAGCCGATTACCCGTCAATCGCCATCATCTTTGATGACCTATTGGTTGTTGCAGGGCGAAGCCCAAGGTCGGTTTGAGTTGGGTAGTGATATTACCTTGGTCGGCGCGGGTGATGTTGCCCCAAAAGTTAAAATCAGCCGCAAAGACCTTACCAGCAGAGATGTGGTAAAACACGCCGAAAACGGAATGATTGTGATAGAACTGGGCTTGGTGTGGAATGAACGTGTAGCCTTTCTCTTGACACAGGATTTCACGTTGAAGCGTATCCAATGGCTGGATGTTGTGCAGGAAGAAGCTGAAGGCAGCTGCGATGATGCGGAAAGTATGGCTTATGCCACACAGCTACTGATGGAGGCTGCACTGAGTGCGATTCTTGGTGAGTTGGTGGATTTACTGGGAGGTTGGCAGGAATGATGGAGGGTTGGGATGGATTCTAAAGGCTGGGACGTTTAAAGCTTGATTAAAGGCCGTCTGAAATGGGGTTTAAAACCTGTTTCAGACGGCCTTTTTGTTTGTAGTCATATTGCGTATAATCAAACAACATTTTGACTATATCATATGAGGATAAATCATGAAGAAACTATTAATTGCCTGCGTAACTTTGGCTTTGGTGTCGATGCCTTTAACTGTACAAGCTAAGGGCCGTCAGCCTTGTTCAGGTAAAAAAGGCGGTGTGTCGCATTGTGCGGGGGATAAGTTTGTATGCCAAGACGGCAGTATTAGTAAATCAAAACGTATTTGTGGCCGCTAATTAAGGTTTTGAAATTTTGGCTGTCTGAATTATTCAGACGGCCTTTTTTATGTCCGTTTATTCTTAAAAAAATAATAACTTAATACTATATATTGTATTTTATTGGTATAATATGCGCTAATTTATACTATATATTGTATTGGAGGAATAATGCGCCGGGCGTTGATTGCGAAAATTAAGATTGCTCAAAAGGAGCTGGGCTTGGATGACGGGACCTATCGCGCGGTCTTGGAGCGTGTGACGGGCAAGCGGTCGTGTACCGAGTGCAGTATCCCCGAGCTGGAACGCGTAGTAGAGGATTTGCGCCAACATGGGTTTACGCCGAAGAAAACGGCAGGCCGCCGTCCGAACCGCCGGAGCTCTGCCGATCCGATGATGCGGAAAATCGAAGCCCTGCTGCTGGATAACGGCTGGAGCTGGAATTATGCGCACGGTACGGCGAAAAGGATGTTTAAGGTCGACCGCGTGGAATGGTTGTCCGACGGCAATATGCACAAGTTGGTGGCGGCGTTGCAGATTGCGGCGAACCGTAAGAAAAAGGAGGCATAGGAATGAGTGTAAGTTGGGAAATGACAGAGCAGGATTTTGAGGATGTGAAACATCTTCTGCCTCAGAGCGTGGTGGCGATGATCACTGTTATCGGGCTGGAAGCGACGTTTCACATGGTCAAGGTTTGGGGCGGGACGAATTATCCGATTTCCAACCGCCGCCGCAATACGCGCCAAAGCCGAATCTTACACGCACAACTGGTCGAGGACATCGGCGAAGAGGCGGCGGGACGATTAGAGCGAGCATATGCCGGTCAGCCTTTCTTGGCGATTCCGCGTTGCTGGGATGCAATGCGCGAACTTCGCAACCGATTTATCCGCCGCCAGTATGATGCGATGAGCGCGGAAGGTTTGAGCGATTTGGTTATTGTGCGCGAGCTGGTGTTGGCTCATCGGCTTTCTACGCGAAATATCCGTTACATTCTGAAAGAGGCCGACCGCGAGGCGGCGGCAAGAGCGCAGACGGATTTATTTGCAGCTTGATTGTGTTGTGTGTTTCTTGTGAGTGGACCTTTGCCCTGCTTTATGCGGGGCTTTTTTTGTTTGCGGGATAGTAAGTGCATTTGTGCCGACCGTCTTATGCCGTCTGAAAAGGTTAAATAAGGTTTTGAAAATAAATTGTGATTTAACTTTGGAGATGCTAATGGGCAAAACTGTAACTTTAACCGCAGGCCACAGCAACACCGACCCGGGCGCGGTCAACGGAAGCGACCGTGAGGCGGACTTGGCGCAGGATATGCGCAATATTGTGGCTTCAATCTTGCGTAACGATTACGGCCTGACCGTACGCACCGACGGCGAAGGCAAAGGCAATATGCCGCTGCGCGAAGCTGTAAAACTGATTCGCGGCTCGGATGTGGCGATTGAGTTTCACACCAACGCAGCCGTCAGTAAGGCGGCGACAGGCATCGAAGCCCTGTCCACGCCAAAAAACAAACGCTGGTGTCAGGTATTGAGCAAGGCTGTTGCGAAGGTAACCGGCTGGAAACTGCGCGGCGAAGACGGCTTTAAGCCCGACAATGCCGGCCAGCATTCACGCCTGGCTTATGCGCAGGCCGGCGGCATTGTGTTTGAGCCGTTTTTTATCAGTAACGACACTGATTTGGCTTTGTTTAAGGCTACTAAATGGGGCATCTGCCGCGTGATTGCAGACGCGATTGCGGTGGAATTGGGAGCGGCGAAGGTATGAAAAAGTCTTTGATTGCTTTGGCTCTGTCTGTGTTGAAACCGCCGATGCCTGAATTTGAGATTAAGCCTGCCAGTATTGGCTATTTGAAACAACATCCGTCTATGCGCATGGGTAAGTCGGGCGTGGCGGCTGCCAAACGCGCGGCGCGTAAACGCAAGAATCGTCGTTAATCATGGGACAGGTTGAGTTTTACGAAAAGATGATTGAGCAATGGTCGCGCAAACCTGCGTTTGAATTTGCGGAGGGCGAACTGGCCAATTATCGGGAAATGCTGAAACGGCACCTGCAAACCAAAAGTGTGGAATAGCAATGCGTATTTTGGATATTTTTAAAAACCCTGCGACAGGCAATGTGTCGCACTCGAAGCTGTGGGCAAATGTTGCCTGCGCGGCTGGGACGTTTAAATTTGTGATGTTGCCCGATCCGTCGGCGGAGATTTGGGCGGTGTATTTGGGAATTGTCGGCGGCTATGCGGTGGCGCGTTCGTTTGTCAGCGTCAAACGTCAGGAGGTTGAAAATGAATCTCGTGAAACTGCTGGCGAATAACTGGCAACCGATTGCCATCATCGCGCTTGTCGGCACGGGCTTGGCGGTGTCGCACCATCAAGGCTACAAGTCGGCTTTTGCCAAACAGCAAGCCGTCATCGACAAGATGGAACGCGAAAAGGATCAGGCCTTGCGTCTGTCGGCGCAAAACTACGCGCGCGAGCTGGAACAAGCCCGCGAAGAAGCAAAACAATCTGAAGCCAAGGCGCACGCCGTCGGTGTGAAATTGGCACAAAAGCAGGCGGAAGTAAGCCGCCTGAAAACGCAAAACAAAAAGGAAATTGAAAATGCGCTTACTCAAGACCGCCAAAAAGCAGGCGGCGGTTGTATTGACGGCCTTGGCTCTCACAGCCTGCGCCTCTACGCCCGCGCCCTCGGCTACGGAAATTAAGGTTGTCGAAAAGGCGGTCATGCCGACACCGCCCGCTGCGTTGATGGTTGCGCCGGTGCGCCCACATCCGCCGAAAGATGGCAAGACGGCAACGCTGCTCGAACATGCCGCTGAGTTTGGCGGCTATGTTTCGGAACTGGAAAACCAAAATCAGGCTTGGCGCGACTGGGTCAACAGTCAAGTGGCAGTTGACGGTTCGGAGGGCGCACGATGACGACTTATCGTGATTTGGTGCAACGTACGGTCGCCTGCCGCCATGCCGATTTGGAATTGGGCTTAAGCCGCGCACGCGAACAAGAGCCGTTTGTCATCCATGTTTCCGACCTGTTGGATAAGGCCGGTATTGAGTACGCGGTACGCATGGATAAGGATTTTCAGACGACCTTTAATCTCGAATATCCAAATACGAGCTACGACACTTTTAAACGTTCAGTTTGGCAGACGATTTCAGCGTATTACTGCGTTTGTAACGATGGGGATGGACTCGAAATTGCCAGCAATCGTCCTAACGGCTACTCCGTCCGTATCGTATTCGGCGATGTGCCGGTTTAAAGGGGTTTTAAATGGACTTTGAATTTGGTTTTAAAACCCTGTGGCCGATTGCGACTGCGGCATTTTGGTTTTGGGTTAACGGCATTTCAGGCCGTCTGAAAGAGGCGGATAAGCGCATTGAAGACCTGAAAGAAGAGCTACACGAAGTCAAGCTCTCTTATCACACCAAGCAGGACGCCCAAGCCGACCGAAAAAATATTGCGGCGTCTTTGGAGCGCATCGAAAACAAGTTGGAAAAAGTAAACGAAAAACTGGACAGGAAAGCGGACAAATTATGAGCGACCCGATTTTGGAAGCCTTGGCGCGTATTGAAAACAAGACTGATCAGACTCTGAAAAATCAGAAGGAAATGCAGGCGGAAATTGCACAAATCCGCCAAGACACGAAACGCACGGCCATTACATTCGGCGCACTCGGCGGCGGTGTGATTACGGTCGGCTGGGAATTGCTTAAAGCGAAAATGGGACTGTAATTATGGCTCACCCGCAAGAAATCCGTGAAAAGTTACGCCGGCTCTATGTGAGCGGCGAGCAAACTTTGGAAACGGCGGCCTTGATGTGCGAAATCCCGCAGGCCACTGCGCGTGCGTGGAAACGTGCGGATAAGGAAAAAGGCGACGACTGGGATAAGATGCGCGCCGCCTACACTTTGGCCGGCGGCGGTATTGAGGACTTGAGCCGTGCGATGTTGGCCGGTTTTATGGTGCAGTACAACAGCACGATGACGATGCTGCAGGATTCGAGCACCGAAGATTTGCCGCCGTCCGACCGCGCCAAGCTGTTGGCCAGCCTGGCCGATGCGTTTACCAAAACCGTATCAGCCAATGCCCGTGTGATGCCGGAAACGTCAAAACTGGCGACGGCTTTGGAATTGATTGAGTTCTTGATGGCGTTTGTGCAAGAAAAACACCCCAAACATTTGCCTGCCTTTGTGGAGGTATTGGAGCCGTTTGGGGCGGAAGTGGAGAAGAAGTTTGGTTAGTTGGGTGAAACTAAGGCTTGCGTCGTTTGAGTTTACCTTTTCCTGATTGTTTGATTTCTTCTGATTGTTCGACTTCCTTAGGCTTATTTTCATGAGATGCAAATAAATCTTCAATCAATTCTTGCAACTCTAAATCGGATATGCCTACCAGTTCATTTTCAAAAGTTTTTCTTAGTTCCTGAATAATTTCTGGAATGCTTAGACCCAAGGCTTGGAGCCTAAGGGCTTCTTTTTTAATTGGTTCGGATAATTCAAACATACATTACACCCTTATGAAAAATAAAGATTTCCTCAAATCCCTGTCCGCTCTCGCCGCCAATCTGCGCCAAGTCATCGAGGCCGAAGTAGACGGTTTCGACGCTTCTCCAACGGCAGTGGCGGAACGGCGGGCGAAGGTGTTTGACCCGGTAGGCGGTTACGAATATTTCGTAAATACCTACTTCCCCCATTATATCCGCTCCCCTGAAAAATCCGAACTGCATGCGTTTTTATTCAGCCGTCTGCCGGAGATTATCCGCTCCCCCAAAGGGGAAAATGAGGCGGTAGGTGCGCCGCGTGGCGAGGGTAAATCGACGCAGGTTACTCAGTTGTTTACGCTGTGGTGTATTGTGACAGGCCAAAAACATTATGCGGTCATCGTAATGGACAGTATCGACCAAGCGTATCCGATGCTGGAGGCCATTAAGGCAGAACTTGAGTTTAACCCACGCTTGAAAACCGACTTTCCTGAAGTCTGCGGGCAAGGCCGTGTATGGCAGGCCGGTACGATTGTGACGGCCAATGACGTTAAGGTGCAAGTGGCCGGTAGCGGTAAAAAGCTGCGCGGTTTGCGTCACGGCCCTTACCGTCCTGACCTGACCGTATTGGACGATATTGAGAATGACGAGCAAGTCCGCAACCCCGAACAGCGCGATAAGCTCAATGCGTGGCTGACTAAGACTGTATTGCCTTTGGGCGGTGTTGGTCAGAAATACGATGTGATTTATATCGGCACGATTTTGCATTACGACAGCGTACTTAACCGCACCTTGAATAACCCGTTTTGGCACGGTATTAAGTTTAAGGCGATGAAACGCTGGCCTGACCGCATGGATTTGTGGGACAGATGGGAGGAGCTTTATCGCAACGACGGCGCGGCGGTAGCCGAAGCGTTTTATCAGGCGCACAAAGACGAGATGGAACGCGGCGCGCAAACAAGCTGGGCGGCTCGCGGCGTACTCGCGCTGATGAAAATCCGCGCCCGTGACGGTCATGCGACATTTGACAGCGAGTATCAAAACGACCCGGTCAGCGGCGAAGATGCGCCGTTTGCCGAAAACATCAAATACTGGTCTGAACTGCCCGACGATTTGGTGTATTACGGCGCGCTCGACCCGTCATTGGGTAAGGCGGGCGCGGGGCGGGACCCGTCGGCGATTTTGGTCGGCGGTTATCAAAAATCGACGGGACGGCTATTTGTAACTGTCGCCCAAGTCAAAAAACGCCTGCCTGATTTGATTATCGAGGACGTGATACGCATCCAAAAAGAGGCGCGGGTCAAGCCGGTGTTGTGGGTCGTAGAGACGGTGCAATTCCAAGAGTTTCTCAAGGATGAGCTGATTAAGCGCGGGGCGCGTTCGGGTGTGCATATCCCGGTGCGCGGTATCAAGCCGTCTTCGGACAAGATGTTGCGGATTGAGACCTTGCAGCCGCACATGGCAAACGGGCTTATTCTGCTTAACCCCGACCAAAAGACCTTAATCAGCCAGTTGCGCCATTTCCCGAAAGCCGACCATGACGATGGCCCCGATGCGTTGCATATGCTGTGGATGGCGGCAACGACGGGCAATGTATCAAACAGAGCGCGGGCGATTGATTTGCCTGTGCCGATGTTGGAAATGTGATTTTAAGGTCGTCTGAAACCGTTTTCAGACGACCTTCGGAGTAAAAAAATATGTTCGGATTGATTAAAAGCGCAACGCGGAAAACCGCCATCAAGACATTGACGAGCGCGACTGAAGATGCGCTGGAAAGCCTGTTTTCCAATATGGAGGGAACGGACGCGCTGCTGTCGCGCCTTGGTGTAGACAGACAGCAGGCATTGGACGCGGTGGTAAGTGATGACGAAGTGGCCGCCTGTTTGGAGGATTTGCACGCGGCCATGCTCAACAAGCCTTGGCGGATTTACGGCGAGGATTTGGGCGACGAGGATAAAGACCGCTTATGGAAAACGCTTAAACGCCACCTGCCCGCGCTTGCCGAAATCGTCCTGACGGCGCGTTTGGGCGGATACGGTGTCGGTCGGTATGTTTATCAACCCGGATCAGACGGCTTTTTAACGATCAAACATATCAGCAACAAGAGCGGCGAATTGGCGAAATACGTTCCCTATCGCGACGGTTCGCTGGTGTATCGCGGCAGCGGCGGTGAGGAGACCTGCAATACGGACGTACTGTATCTCTTTATTACCCATCGTGCGACATCGACCAATCCTGCGGGCGAAATGGCGGCTGCGCGGCTGTATGCGCCGGTTGCGTTGCGTAAAAAAGGCTTTGTCTATGCGGCGCAATTTATTACGCGCTACGCCCAGCCGTATTTGATTGCCAAAATCCAAGCCAACAGCAACGACGACCACGACAGCTTCATGAGCCGTTTTTACCGCTTTGTTTCCGGCGGCGCGTTGAGTATCGAACGCGAGGACGATGTGATGATGCTGCAAAATAGCGCGGACGGTCAGGCATTCCGCCGACTAGAAAACCTCGCTAATGCGCGCATCCAAAAAACGCTGCTTGGCAAGGTCAAAACCAGCGACCTTGAGACCGCCAGCCGCGCGAGCCAAGAGACCGAAGAAAACAACCGCGACGAGCGTATCGGCGCGTATCTTGCCCTTTTGTCCCGCGCGGCGCAGCACTTTATCGACGCGCTTGTGATGGTCAACAACGCCTACGGCAAGCCGATTAATGCGCCCACGGGCGTGTGGTTTGAGTTCGAAGACGAAATCAAGGTCGATAAAACCCGCGCCGAACGCGACAAGATGTATATGGATACGGGGCAACTCGTACTGACCGAGACCTACTACCGCGACATCTTGGGCTTCGAGCCGGAGCATTTCGAGCTGCGCGACCCGAAAACGTCGTCTGAAAACCCTGCGCCCGCCAAATTCAGCCTGCGCTTGTCTGATGGTCTTGCCCGTAATGCGCCCGATACGGCGGAGCAGGCAATCGCCCGTCCGAAGATGGAAGCGGTGTTGGGTTTGTTGGAAAGCTGCAAAGACTATGCCGAATTTGAGGCGAAGCTGTCCAAACTTGATTTGAGCCAGGGCGACAATCTCTTAATTCAGCGTTTGGTTTCAGACGGCCTTTCTGCTTGGGCTGACGGAGCGGACGATGGACGGGATTGAATATAACTTCGCGGGGCTGGTCGATAAAGCCGCTTTCGAGCATTTCAAATCCAAGAAAATCCTGCCCGGATTCAGTCATTACGACGTTTGGCTGTATCAACACAGCCTTGCGTTTACCGTCGCCAAGATGATGGACGCGGATATGCTTGCCGAAGTCAAAGATGCCATCGAATCCGCGCAGCAGAACGGCACGGCGTTTGCCGATTTTAAAAAGCGTTTAAAACCGTATTTGATGGCGAAAGGCTGGTGGGGCGAGCAAGTGATGACCGACCCGCTGGACGGCGAGCCGAAATTGGTACAGCTCGGCAGTACACGTCGTCTGAAAACCATCTTTAATACCAATATGCAAACCGCCTTTGCGGCGGGGCAATGGCAGCGGATTCAGGCAAATAAAAAAGCCTTGCCGTATTTGCGCTACAACCATTCCGCTGCCGGGCATCCGCGCGACAGCCACAAACGCTACTACGGCCTAGTCCTGCCGGTCGAACACGACATTTGGAAAGTCATCTTTCCGCCCAACGGCTACGGCTGCAAATGCTCGGTGTCTGCCCTGACCCGTCGGCAGGCGGAGCGCGAAGGCATCAGCGGCGAGCCTGATGTGGATATGGTCGAGTTTACCAATCCGCGCACAGGCAAAACGGTATTGATACCCGACGACATCACACCGAGCTTTGCGCACAACCACGGCGACCGCCTGGGCGCAATGGACGCGCTGTTTGGCGAGAAAAACGGCGAAGAGGCACTGGCCGCCATGATTGCCGAGCGTGAGGCGTGGCTGGGCAAGCGGTACAGCATGCCGTCTGACAAAGTGGCGGTGTTGGCTTTGTCGGACAAGGTATCAGAAAAAGAAGTGCGCAGGCTGACAAAAGAGCAGTCTGCCAACAATACCAAAGACCACGAAGCGAGAGCTGCGGCAGCGTGGCAGGCTGAAACGGGCGACAGGCTGGAAGTGTTCGATTTGGTGGTAGAAAAAGGCAAAGGACAAGCCGATTATCTGATTGTTTCAGACGACCTGCCCCGTGAGCAATGGGTAAAACTGGATTTTATGTTTACCGAAAATCCCGAACGTGCGGAATTGATGAACCGTTATTTTGCGCACACCGCCGACGCATGGAAAGGGAAGGTTGACAATATTCAAGAGCATTTCAACAAAGCCGATATTGTCCCGCTTGATTTGCGCCATCTGAATGCGGTAAACCGGCATAAATTGTTGCAGTATGTGTTATCATTGCCAAAAGAACAGCGGGATAAAGTCCGCTTATTGGTAAAAATATCGGAGTAAGTCATGCCGTCTGAACTGTATGTCAGCCGCGAAGTAAAAGTATTTTTAGGCGGGAAAACCGCCCCGTCCGAATTGTTGGACTATCTGTATCCGCGTCTTGCCGAAATCGACAAGGAAGCAGCCGAGCAAATGCAGGGCGAGTTTTCGGGCTGCGTGTTTTCGATTGCGGATTTGTCCGCTGCGGCATTCGCCCGTGTACGCGGATGGATACTTGAGGCTGCTGAAAAGTCCGAGTGGATTAAGCCGTACAAGTCCGATTTAAAAACCGCCCTAGAAGCCGATCCGAGATTTAAACCTGTATAACCCGAAGGCCGTCTGAAACCGATTCAGACGGCCTTTTTCATAAACGCTCAAATTCCACGTTTTAACGCGTTTTATCGGTCAGGATAGACAAAGATATATCCGAGAGTTTAAATGCAATCTGACGCGATTCTAAAGCGGTTTTAAAGTGGGTATTTTCATATTTTACGCATGAGGATTTTCAAAGGTCGTCTGAAACCTGAAATACGGTTTCGGGCGGCCTTTTTCATTTCGGGCAGCAAAGTGAAGTCATGCCACCGTCTGTTTGCCGTCATGCGTTGCACAATGGCGGCTATGAATACGAAAACATCACCCCTCAATATCAAATTGTCCGCCGCGCTGCCGGTTGCCCTGGCGACCCGTGCGGATGATGTGCGCACCTTTAAAGGCGTCGCTAATTCAGGCAAGCCGTTCGGCTATGGCGGTTATAAAACCGTCGTCGATTTGGCCCAGCTGTCGCACAAGGCGTCCGTCCCCGTCCTGTTGGAGCATTCGCCGCTGAAAATGGCGGGCGTATGCAGCCTGTCAGTAACGGCGGACGGCCTGATTGCGGAAGGCAGCCTGTTGTCCAACGAGTTTGGCACGCAGATTGCCGAAGCAGCCGACCAAGGCTTTCCGTGGGAAATGTCGGTTTATGCGCAGGCGGAATCCTACGAGGAGCTGGCGGCGGGCGCGGTATTGTCCGTCAACGGCAACGAGGTAACAGGTCCTGCGGTGATTTTGCGCCGCTGCACCATCCGCGAGGTGTCGTTTACCGCCGTCGGCGTGGACAGTGAGACGGAGGCGGTGGTGTTGTCGGACGGCAGCCCCTTGCCGGATATTTTTAAACAACCTTTGGAGTTATCTATGACACCCGAAGAAAAGCAAGCGTTTGACAACCTGAAAGCGGAGGTCGATACGCTCAAGGCTGAAAAAGCCGAAGCCGAGAAAAAGCTGAAAGAAGCCGAAGCGGCCGCCAAGAAAAACCAAGTCAAGGCGAAATTGTCCGCCGCAGGCTTCAAGGAAGGCGCAGACGGCAAGTTTGAAGGCTTGTCCGACGCAACCATGCCCGTGCTGTTGTCTGCCGAAATCGAAGCGGCAGAAGCCATGATTGCCGATTTGACGCCGAAAGCAGCCCCGTCTGCCGTTCCGCCCGCACTGTTGAGCGAAGGCGCAGGCAAAGGCGAATCTGAACACACCGGCGAGGCAGAAGGTAAATTCTCCGTCGCCAGCCACAAAGGCTTATTGGGAGGAAGCTATGTCTAAAGTCAAAACCGAAATCTTAGGCCCTGTTATTTCCGACTTTTTGAAATACGAAGCGACGCCGCAAACCCGTGTTGCCGTTGCTGCCGATGCAGGCACGAAAGCAGGCAAGTTTGTCGAGTACCCACTGCGCGGCAAAAAGCTGGTGGCGTTGACTGACGAAACCGACGGCAAAGTTGTCGTACAGCCGCTCAACTGCATCATCGACCTGTCAAAAGTTGCCGATGCAGACATCAAAACAGCAACTACCGGCAAAACCTTGGACGCGCTGAAAAAAGAAGGCGACGCATACGGCATCGTTTACCAAGGCAAGCCCGCCGCCTGATTTCAGACGACCTTTAAACCCGATTTAACAAGGACACATCATGCCTTTATCCGATAACAGCAAATTTGGCGTGCAGGCTTTGACCACCGCCGTCAACAAAATCGACCCGGGCGCAAGCCAAATCCGCGAGCTGGGTGTTTTCGAACCCGAATATCTGACTACCACCCACGTCGACATCGAGTATCAAGAAGGGAAAGTACAGCTAGTCGCCAGTAAAGAGCGCGGTACGGCCGGTCAGGCGGTCGAAACCCCGAAACGCAAAATTCACACCGTTAAAGTCCCACACCTTCCGGTTAACGACGTCATCCGCGCCGACGATGTACAAAACCTGCGTGCTTTCGGTACGACCCAAGCCGCAACCGTCATGGACAAGGTCAACGAAAAGCTGGCCGGCGGCAAATCCGACCTTGAATACACCCGTGAGCACCTCATGCTCGGCGCGTTGCAAGGTAAGATTTTGGATGCGGACGGCAGCGTGATTTTGGACATCAACACCGATTTCGGCGTGCAGCGCAAAACACAAAACATCGAATTGTCGAAAGACACGACCAAAGTCGGCGCGGTATTGGACAAACTCTTGTCCGAACAACGCAAAAAATTCAACGGTGCGCAAGTGCGCGGCTGGGTTGTCTATTGCGGCATGGAGTTTTTGAGTGCGCTCAAAGAGCATAAGTCCATCTTCGAGGTGTACAAACGCTACGATGAGGCACGCGCCTACCGTGAGGGCGATACGCTCAATCCGACCGAATTTATCCACAAAGGCATCCGCTTTATCGAGTATGCCAACCATTTCGGCAGCGACGCCGACATCGGTGCGGACAAGGCGATTCTGCTGCCGGTCGGCCGCAATCTCTACAAAGAGTATTTCGCGCCTGCCGACATGAACGCGACCGTCAACACCCGCGCCCTGCCGTACTACGCCAGTCGCGAGAAATTGCAGCACGACAAAGGCTGGAGCCTGCATATGCAATCCAACCCATTGCCGATTGCGCTGCGCCCCGAGTTGTTGGCAACGCTGACCATGTCTTAAACGGATTTCAGACGGCCTTTAAGGCAGTTTTAAAGGTCGTCTGAAAACGGAGGACGGCATGATTACCATCCAAGACATGATTACCATCCAAGACATGATTACCCGCTTCGGCGAGCAGGAAATGGCGGAACGGTCGAATCATGAGAACTACGAAACCATAGACGAAGCGGTGATGGTGGCGGCAATTGCCGATGCGGAAGAAGAAGCGGCAAGCTACCTTCGGGCGGCGAAACTGTTTTTTACCAACGACACCGCGCCGCAGGTTTTGAAAATCAAAGTCTGCGACATCGCCCGCTACTACCTCTACGACGACGCTGTAACGGGTATTGTCGAAGAGCGTTATCAGTCGGCAATCGCTTGGCTGAAGATGGTCGTCAAAAATCCGAATATGCTGGACGAGACCCGCGTATCGGATGACCGTAGACCGTCAACGTGTGCCGTTTATGTCAATGCCGAACCCGATTTGCGGGAATGGCTGAAGGAGTAGGCAATGCGGATTACGGTATCGCACGACTTGTCGCGTATCGCCCAAAGCCTGAACCGCCTGTCGGGCAGGTTGAACGGCAGCCTTGAGGAGCCTTTACGCGCTATCGGCGGCATCCTCGAATCTTCGACCCGCCGTCGTATCGCCGAAACCAAAACCGCGCCTGACGGCAAACGCTGGCAGGATGTCAGTCCCGCTACGGCAGAAGCCAAAAACGGACGCGGCGGGATTTTGGTGGACCACGGCAACCTCTTGGCAAGCATTACGCACGAGGCATCGGCAAAAAGCGTGATTACCGGCTCAATCATGCGCTACTCGGTTTATGTACAGGAAGGCACGAAAACCATGCCGGCGCGTCCGTTTTTGGGCTTGTCTTCGAAAGATTATCAGGATATTGACGATTTAATGTCCGATTGGCTGGGAGGATTGATTGTCTGATATGGCTTTAAAACAGCATGAAAACTTATTGGCGGTCTATCCTGAAATCCTAGACCGTCTGAAAACCGTCAAAGGCATTAAGGCGGTCAAGGAGATCGGCGAACTTGCCGAACTGCTCGCCCAAGGCGCGGCGAAACGCAAAGCAGCCCCGTTGGACGGCGCGGTCTATGTCGTTTACGGCGGCTCGACCTTTGCCGATGAGGCGAAAAACGGCAAATACCTCAAATCGACGCTGCACTTTACCTTTGTTTTGGCGCGAAGCTATACCGCCAACGGCAAATCCACGCTGTACGAGGTTGGCGAGACCTTGACGGCAATCCAGCGTGCGTTTTCAGGCTGGGATGCGGGCGACGAATATGCCGTTACCCCCTTCCGCCGCATCGCCTCGCCATCCATCGAATACAACGACGGCTTTGCTTTTTACCCCATTTCATTCGCCTGCGATACCGTGCAGGCGGCAAACTAAAGGAGCTGCCACATGGCAAAACAAAACGACCACGGCTTAATCTTTGAGGGCGACGTCAAGGTACGCAACCTCAATCAAAAAGGTTCGGGCTTTATCGACATCGGCAACACCACCGCCCTGACCACGCAGACCAGCGTGGAAACCAAAGAGCGCGTTTCCAAGCAAAAAGGCACTTACGGCAGCGCACTCGACAGCCTAAAAACCGTCAAGCCCACCGAAATCGGTCTGAAGCTCGACACTTTCGACAAAGACAACCTCGCGCTTGCCCTGATGGGCAAAGCCGCCGTCATCGCGGCTACAGCGGAGACCGTTACGGGCGAGGCTGTAACCATCGGCAAAAAAGGCATGGCGTACAAGCTGGCAAACGGCAACATCGACCCGGCTACCGTCAAAGTCAAAAACAAGTCAAACGCCAATGTCGATGCCAAGCATTTGGACATTAATGCCACCTTGGGCATGATTACCATCCTGCCGGCCGCAGATACTGTCAACGACGGCGAAAACATCACCGTCGAATACAAAACCCGCGATTCCGGCGGCTATAAAGTGTCCGCTGCGACCTTGTCCCGCTTGGATTTGGAAATCTATGTCGACGGCCGCAACCGCGTTACCGGCGAGACCGGCATCCTGCATATCCCCCATGCCGTACTAGCTGCGGACGGCAGTATCGACTGGTTCGGCGACGACTTTAATACGGCGGAATTCAAAGGCACGGCGGTGTTGGCTTCGGGCGAGACTTCGACCTATTCCTTCACGTCATACAACAACTAAAGATTCGGTAATAAACAAAGGCCGTCTGAAACTGGCTTCTGCGTCTAGGCGCAGCGGCGGCAGGGTTCAGACGGCCTTTTTTTAACGGTTTTTAAAACAGGATTAAATCATGGCGAATATTCAGGCAGGTTTAGAGATTAAAGCGGGCGTGTCCGGTGCTGAACACATCGACGCGCTGGCGCAGTCCATCGAGGCGGCGGGCATTGACACAGGCAAACTGACGGAAGAAGCGAAAAAGCTGGGCGCGACGCTGTCGAAAGCGCAAGCACAACAGGCGGCGATTGCGGAATATAAGGCGTTGTCGGCGGAATTGGATAATACAGCTAAAGAAATGCGCGCCTTGGACGAGCTGACCGCAACGCTCGAGAAATCCATGCGCGGCGGCGGTACGCAGCAACAGCAGGCCGATTTGGCGAAACTGCGTGCCGAATCCGAACGCCTGGCAAAAAGCGAAACCGAGCTGACGGGCAAGCTGTATGCCGCCCGCGATGCGATGTCGGTATCGGGCGTGTCTGTCAAAAATCTTGCCGCCGAAGAGGCGCGCCTGTCGTCCGAATCTGCCGCCGCAACAGCGCAGCTAGACCGCCTGACCGCCGAAGCACAAACCCTAAAAGCCATTGCTGATGCAAAAATCCAGCTCGGTATCGATACCGACGACAAGGCACGGCAGGAAATCCAAAAGACCAAAGACGCCTACGAATTGCTTAAAAACAGCGGCACACTCTCGCATGAAGAATTAGCCCGGGCGGCGCAGTTGCAGGAAGGCAAGGTGCGCGAACTTGAAGCCAGCCTGAAAGGTGTGAAGCCGTCTATTTCCGAAATTGCCTCTGAAGTTCAAGGTTTGGTCGGTAAGGCAGGCGGCTTGGCGTTTGCTGCCAAAGAGGCGATGAAGTTTGAAACCGCGATGGCGGGTGTGAAGAAAGTTGCCGAAGGCACCGACGAGCAGTACGCCAAACTTTCAGACGAACTGAAAAAAATGAGTGCGGAATTGGGCATTTCCGCCGCTGAAATGGCAGATCTTGCCGCTGCTGGCGGACAGCTCGGCATCCCAATTGAGAAGTTGTCGGAATTTACCGCCATCGCGTCCAAGATGTCGGTTGCCTTCGGCATGACCGCTGAAGAGGCAGGCAATGCCGCCGCGACGATTGCCAACGTGTTCCAACTTCCAATCGGCGAAGTGGAAAAGCTCGGCGATGCCATCAACGTTTTGGGCAACAATACCGCCGCACGAGAAAAAGACATTGTCGCCGCAATGGCGCGTATCGGCGGTACGGCGAAACAGTTCGGCTTGGTTGCCGACGAGGCCGCCGCGCTTGCCGACGCATTTATCGCCTTGGGCAAACCGCCCGAAGTGGCTGCGACCGCCATCAATGCCATGCTGCAAAAACTGCAAACCGCGCAAAGCCAGGGCAAAGACTTTCAGGCGGCCTTGGAAGGTATCGGTACGTCTGCAGATGAGATGGCGGCCAATATCGCCGCCAATCCGCAGCAGGCTTTGACGGACTTCTTGCACAAACTCGAAGGCTTGGATAAACAAAGCCGCGCCCTGACACTCTCGCAACTCTTCGGTACGGAATATAGCGACGACATCGCGCTTTTGGTCGGCTCGTTGGGCGAATATGAAAAGGCTTTGGGCTTGGTCGCCGACAAGGGACAAGTCGTTGGCGCGATGCAAAAAGAGGTGGCAAACGCCATGTCCACCAGCGAGGCGCAGATTGCCAAAGCCAAGCAGGAAATCATCAACGTTGCCATCGAGGTCGGCGAAAAGTTGCTGCCTTTAGTGTCTCTATTGGCGAGTACGGCCGGCAGTGTGGCAAGTGCAATCGGAGCGATTACCGAAGAGTTTCCGGCTTTAACGCAACTTGCCGCACTGTTCGCAGCAGGCGCAGTTGCCGTCAAGGCTTATGAGGCGGCTGTTCGCCTGACTGGTGGTGCGGTATCGGCATCATTTGCGACCCAGCGTGTCGGAATTGAAGCAACCAAAGCATCCATCCTGTCGACCACTGTCGCTGCACGGGAGCTGGGCATCGCGCTCAAATCCGCTGCTGCCGGTAACGGTTTCGGTAATGGCGCGGCGGCTGCAGGAGCGTTGGCTCAAAATCTCAAGACCGCGGCATCCAATGCCGGATTACTGTTTGCGGCTTTTGAGGTCGGCCGTGGTGTGGGCGGCTGGCTGCGCGAAAACACGGATTTAGCAAAAATTTTCGGCGATAACCTCGCCCGTATTCCTGCCATTTTGGATAGTCTGTTTACCACCGGCGGTCTCGACAAGTATCACGAGTTCTTCAAAACCGAAGCCCAAATTAAGCGCGAGTTGGAGATAGCGGATAAAAAAGCCCAGGAAGCCGCCGAAAAAGCCGCCGTCGCCAAGAAAAAAGCTGCCGAAGAAGAGGCAGCCGCCGTCAAGGCCCTACAAGCCGAATATCGTGCGTCTGCAACAGAGTTGTCAGCGTTGGAACACAGTATGGCCGCCTTGCGTGCCGACGGTCGCGAAACCAGCGACTTTTACAGCGAACTGGCAATCAAGCTGGAAAACGTGCGTACCAAAACCGCCGAACTGAAAGCCGAACTTGATAAGAAAAACGTCAAAATCAGCGCAGATACAGGCGAGCTTGCCGCAGCACAAAAAGCCCTTGAGGCTTTGGGTTTGACGGCGGAAGAGGTAACCACCGGCATAAGCAAAAAGGCGGTGGAAGGTATTGCCAATTTTTCGCGTGTTGCCTCCCAGTTTGGTAATGATGCCGAGCAGATGGGCCGGGTGTTTCAGGCTGCGCTCAAGCAGATGGACAGCAAAGAATCAACCGATGCTCTTTTGGCCGAATTGGAAAAGGTAGGTAAACAATCCGGGCTGACGGCCGAAGAAATCAAGAAAATCGGAGATACGGCAAGGGAGTCGACGGACAAGGTTGTCGATGCCTTCGCCAAAATCGGTGTAGACAGCAAAGCCGTGATGACGGGCATCAGCAGCGACGCACGGCAGGCATTCGCTGATTTTCAGACAGCCTCGACAGAAGCGGCGGCCGCCGGTCAAAAAGATGCCAAGCTGATACAGGCAGCCTTTGAGGCAATGATGGGGAAACTTAAAAGCAAGGAGGAATTTGCCGAGTTTCAACACCAGCTCAAAGCCAGCGGCGACGCGGCACTGTTGACGCAGGAGCAGCTTGCCCGTTTGGGCGATGCGGCTTCGGGCGGTGCTGAAAAAGCCAAAGCCGCCTATCAAGGGTTAAACGATACTGCCCTCAAAACGGGCGAAGCCGCGAAAGCCGCGCATGACAAAGGCTCGCAAGCGGCGGAAAACCATGCCCAATCGGTCAGAAAAGTGGCGACAGCCAACAAAGAGGCGGCAGCGGAGGCAGACAATGCAGCCAAAGCGGCGGCAAATGCATCTAAATCGTTTAGTGATTACGGCTACCGTCTGACGCAAACGGCAGGCTTTTACAAGCTCAATAATGAGCAATTAAATCTCATGAATCAGCAGTTCTCTGGTATTAAGCTGGGCATGGAGGCCACATTCCGCGCTGCTCAGATGAAAGAGTACACGCAACAGATTTACAACGCGAATACCGCGATGCAAAGGCTGACCAATGCTTCTGCTCAAGGCGCAGTGACACAGGATATCTTGAACGATGCGGCCAGCGCGGCATCTCGTGCTGCCAATAAATTGGGGAATACTGAGCTGACAAAATTCCGCAATGCGATATCCGATGCCCAACGCCGGCTGAATGCCCTGCGTCAAGAAGCACATGATGCAACCCGCGCGCTTGAGGCCGAGCTTGCCGAGCTTAATGGCAATACGGAAGCGGTTTATTCTTTGCAGCAAGAAAGAAAAATTCGCGAACTGCAGCAAAAACTGGACAATGCCAACCGCCTCAAACAAACCGACGTTGCACGCGAATATCAGCGTCAAATCGACTTGCAACAACAGATTTACAGCAGGCAGCGCAGCAAGCGCGCCGAATCTGCCGCGCAAGAGCAAGTCCGCAACCAAGGTTCATATGGTAACAGTAATGCCGCCCAGCGGTTGCAACAAATCGGCAATCCGCAGGTTAATATCGACCCGGAAAAGCTTAACCAAATTTTGGCGCAGCGCGACCAGGCGGTTGCCGAGAAAGCTGTTAACGGTTTTATGGCTAGTTTGGAAGCTTCATTAAAGCGCACGACATAATTCAGACGGCCTGCGCCCATCTGACTGCAATCATGCCAAGCCCCGATTTTCGGGGCTTTTGTTTTAATAGGGTTTTGAGAAAAATACGCAAAGGCCGTCTGAAATGGCAAATCAAGAGTGGATACTGAAGCGAAAAGACAATGGCGTGGCTGTACATCTGCCGCAGGATATGCGCTGGGACGATGAATTTGAATGGAGCAAGGTATCTCAGGCCGCTCCGCAGCGCACCTTGTCGGGCGGATTGGTCATCCAACAAGGCATTAAGGCTAACGGTCGTCCGATTACGCTGTCGGGCGATTGGGTGTGGCTTGATTTGAGTATCTTGCGTACGTTGCGCGATTGGACGGACGTCCCCGAGTTGGAAATGACGCTGACTCATTACGACGGCCGCGAATTTAATGTCATTTGGCGTACCCACAACGCGGCGTTGAACAATGTCGAGCCGGTGCATTATTCAACGCCGGAAACGGATAGCGAGCGGTACACTGCCCAGCTCTGCCTGATGACGTTTTAAGGTCGTCTGAAAGCAGATTTAAACAAGATTTAAAAAGGTTTCAAACATGGAAAAAACAACGCGCCTGACGCAGCAGGATTTGCAGATTTACCCCAGCCAGCGCATGACCGATACGCCTGATGGCGGCGGTTTGATGGTAGGTCAACCGCTGACCGGCGAAGATAACGAGATTTTCCCGCCCGTTTCGGACGTTGACCGCACGATGGGCAGCTTGGACGCCCGTTTGCTCTACCCCGCCGTCCTGCGTAACGACTCCGAGCCGCTCTATGGCGGGCATTTCGTCATTACCGAGCCGCCAACCTCTGAAAACGTGTCTTTCTTGGCATTCAAAGCGCGCAACTACGGTGAGAGCCGCGCGGATATTATGCCGCGCATTGAGGCGTATTCCGTGCCGACGTTGGAGAGCCGCATGACGTTATTGGGTCGCCATTTGGCAGGCGTGCGCCTTGTGCAGGCGTATCAGCGCGTAGAGGCTCCTTTGCCGAAAGTTGGCGAGCGTTATTGCCTGCAATATGAGGAAAAAACCAAAGATGTGATGCGCCGTATCACGGAGTATTTCCGCATTATCAACATCGAGGACGAAGTGCGTATTTTTGAGATTCCAAAATCAAACGGCGAGGTTGAGGAAGTGCCGCGCCGTGTAGTCAAAATGGAAATCAGCAATCCGTTAACCCGAGATTTTGACGGTGTCGATTATCCGGCCAAGGGTTATGCCGCGCCTAAAGTTAAGATTTTGGAAACCCAAGTTGCAGATTCCGCGGCTTATTATGGCGTCAAACCTGTATCAGACGGCCTTTCGGCAGGAGATGCCGCGCTGACGGTATCTAGCATTTACGAAAAGCTTGTACCGACCTCGACAGTCGAGACACCTTATGCGGATGAATACCCGGTTCCCGGGGAAGCATGGGTCGCCGCTGCGCCGGAAAAACAGCTTTTTGCAGGGCGTGTCGATAGTGGAACCTTAACTTTGCCTTCGGCTGTTTTACCCGGCAGTATCAAGGTTGGGAACTACACAGACAATGGCTTCGGTCAACTTAAAAGCGGCGACAATGTTGTCAATGCTGATTACGCCAATGGGCGTTTGAGTGGTTTGCCGTCAGGTTATTACACGGTAACTGCGGTTCCGGGTTCTAAAACATCATCTGCTCGATATGCTTTTGCGGTAGAAATCAAAGAAACTAACCACGGGACATCATACGCACCGCTGTTACGCCCGATCCCCTTGGCAGGAAGTTTGAGGGTATCGTTTATGGGTTTTGGCGTTTGGTATCTGCTCTCTGATTCTGGAGACGGCGTGTTGCGGGATGAGGCCGGGAAAGCTGTCGGCACAGTATCATCGGCGACGGGGTCTGTTGTGCTCAATTTACCTGTTCTGCCCGATGTCGGCAGTAGGTTGGTATTTCAATGGGGTGCTGCTTCGGGTTTTGTGGCGTTTGACGGTGGCGCACTTGGTGGCGGCAATACCCCCAAACGTGCAGAGGGACAGTGTATCTATTCGTTGGGGCATGCTGTCAAGCCAGGGTCTTTGGTGCTGACTTGGCAAGATAATGGCTCAAAAACGGCAAGAGATGACGGCAAAGGCAAATTGACTGGAGACGCTTCGGGCGATGTCAATTATTTGACCGGGGAGATAAAAATGCCCACATACATCAATTCAAATAATGTCAATTATGTCTGCACCGAGCCTGAGCGTATCCATGCGGTCATGAATAATGGTTTCTCAGTAACCGAGAGTGAGCATGAATGGGTGCTGAATTTCGGCGACAAGGTGCCGGATCTCCAGGCGATTTTAATTACGGCAGCCGGTCGTATCGATGATGCGAAAGATTATTCTGTTTCAAACGGCTATATCATTGATGCATTGAGGTAATTATGGGATTTTTTAGGAAGCTGTTTGGACGAAAACGTCGGGGTGACAGTGCAGTCAGCGTAGATAAAACAGTCGGTATCAATTTGACAGGAAGCGTATTACGCGTGCCGAAATCGGCATTTAATGTAACAGTTACGCCGTGGGGGCTGAAGGCCGAAACTGCGTTGGGGGCGACATGGCAGCACCAATATGGGCTTCAGACGACGGTAACCAAGAATTTAAAGCTTAAAGAATGGGTGGTTGATTATATCCTTGCTAATTCGGACCGCGGTATGCGCCAGGGCAGTTTGAACGGCGGCCTGTCGTTCAACGTATTGCGCGATTTTGACCAAGGCAGTATTTGTGTATTTAATACCTGGTCATTTCATGACGGCAAGACAGTGTTTTTTGAACGAGGTGGCACGCTTTATAAAAACTGGGATGCAGAGCGCGGTATCGGCGAGGCGGTCGGAACATTGTCCGAAGAAGGCGAAGTATCTATCACGGACCGCAGTATCGGGTTTATCAACCTAAAAATAAACTCCGGGATTGTCCGTAAACCCCAAGTCAAGACATTCAGTTATGCAGGCCGCACACCTGCTGCGCCGGTCAAGCCTGAAAGCTTTACCGTTTACGCGGGCAATGGCGAAATTGTCGGCAGAAGCAACGCCGCTGGGGAAATTACCGGCAGCATTACAGGCAAAATCGACTACGAGACAGGCTTCTACGAAATCAAGCGCGATGAGGGTTTTTACCCCGAAGATTTACGCTACAACGCTGTGACCCAAGACAACCTGCCTTTGGATTCATCGATTATCGGTATCGATGCTGTGCGCCTGCCTGCCGACGGACGCGTCCCTGTGTTTCGCAAGGGCGATATGATCGTGATTTCCAACCGTCTCAAGCAGGATTTGGGCAGCGCGTTTACCGCCGCCCAGAAAATCACGCTCAACCGTCAAAATATCGACCGCCTCTGCTTGGTCGACAGCAAGGGCAAGCATGTCCTCGCCGAGAAATATACGGCAGACCTGAAAGCGGGCAGCATTACTTTTGCCGAGCCGTTGGATTTGTCGCAATATACCCTGCCGCTGACCGCAGTTTGTGCATGGGAAGAGGAAAATCGTGTGACCGGCGTCGATATTTCAGGCCGTCTGAAACTCCAGTTTGCGATTGGGCGTAATTATCCGAAGGAGCATACATTTGTGTCCTCCGCCCTGATCGGCGGCGATTTGCTGGTGCGTGCTACGGAGCCGTTTTCGCAACAGGCATGGGACAATGTGTGGAGTGATGCGCAACGCGGGGAGCCTATTTTGGCGCGTACCAATGTCAAAGACTACCCGATTAAGTTGGCCAGCAACGGCGCGATTACCGAGCGGTGGCTGATTAAATTCATTACTTCAACCCAATTAGAGCTTTACGGCGAACGGCTGGGCTTGGTCGCAAAAAGCGATACCCTGACCGATCTTGCGCCGACCAATCCGGCAACCGGCAAGCCTTATTTCACGCTCAAGGCGGCCGCATTCGGCGGCGGCTGGTCGGCGCAGAACTGTATCCGCTTCAACACCTACGGCACGCCGTTGCCCGTTTGGATTTTGCGCAGTGTCCAGCCTTCGCCGGACAAGCAAAACGGCCGCGATGGTTTTACCGCATGTTTGCGCGGCAATACCGTGGCTGAGTAGCTGGTGGAACGGCAAAGGTCGTCTGAAACTTGAAATCATGGTTTCAGCGACCTTTTATTACCGCTTGTTTATTTTTAATGCCGTTTAATTTAGAATGTCAACGTCATTAGCCAATAAGACAAAAGGGAAACTATGAATATTATTACTATTATTGTTATCGCAACCAGTATTTGGGTATTGATTGATGCCCAAACGATAGGCATTAAAAAGGGGCAGATTCAAGGGATAGGCAATATGGGGCCGATTAGCTGGTTTCTTGCCTGCTTGCTGATTTGGATTGTCGCCTTCCCGTTTTATTTAGCTAAACGCGGTGAGTTTAAGCGGATTAATCGCAAATAATATACCTGACTGCAACAATGCCAAGCCCCGATTTTCGGGGCTTTTGTTTTAATGGGGTTTTAAATCATTGAAGTAAAAAGAAAGGCCGTCTGAAATGTTTGATACGCAACGTGTGCCGGTAAAGGTTTACCGCTGGGATGATGAGGGTGCGCCGCAGGTTGAATCGGCGGCAGGCAGCATTAAAACGATTTTAAAAGCCTGCCTGGTTACCGGTTACGGCGAAGGTAATAAACGCAAGGACGGGCTGGGCTGGGAAATGGCGTTTGAAAAGACGCAAGAAGCCTGTTTCCGCAGTACGCACCCGAAGGCGACAAAGTGGTGGCTGGGGGTGGATGACTCAAAATATGGAGAACGTGCAAGATACGTTGATTTGTGCGGTCTTTTAGAGCCGACATCGGCAAAGGCGGGGAAAGTCAAACAAAAGGTTAACAACAGCAGTGAGTTTTGCAATTTCATTTATAAAAAAGACTACAACAGTCGGGATAAAATCCAATGGGTTGTGGTTGGAAATGAGCGCGCATTTACTTTAATTATTCTATGGCAGGATTATTGCTCATTTTTTATTTTTGGCAACTTCGCTAGTCTCGCCGTGGCTGACGCCGCGAATACTCTGCTTGGGTATGTATCAGATGTGGATGATAATTATATTTATAGAGATGGCACGGGAGTTGTTCTTTTTGTGATACCGATGCGTGATTATAAGGGAGATATCGCTTCTATTCTAAAATTTACCAGCAAAGCATATGCTAATTATGGTAGTTATCCTAATCCTATTACAGGTGGTTTCATAGCGGATGATATTTATATGAACGAAATAATTGGTCATAACATATATGCGCTTCGGGGATTGTTCCCGGGATTTATGAAAATTGGCGAAATCATGCCCGCAGCAGACGTTATTCCGATGGGAACGGTTTACGACAATTTAGACGATAGCGAAGACAGATTTATGTATATCAATACAATTGGCGGTGGCTCTTTTTTGGTAAACCTCACGGCCTGGGAGCTGTAAGCCATGCCGAATTATGTTTTCCGCAGTCGTCTTGCCGTTAAACGCGGCAAGCTGCGCGGCAAAATCGTCAACCGGATTGCGCGAAGCCGTGCTGTTAAGTCGCCGCACTGGAAATACGGCGGCCACGGCTATATTGCCGGCGAAGGTACGGGCATTGTTACGGTGGGCGGCCAGCCGGCTTCGCGCCGTATTTATCTGTTTGCCCGGCCTAATATGTACTGCATTGCCGATACTTGGAGCGCGGAAGACGGCAGCTACCGCTTCGACCGGCTTAAGGAAGACGAGGAGTATTTGATGGTGGCGACGGATTATAAAAAGCAATACGAGCCTGTTTCTTATGATTTTATTAAGCCTTATGTCGAGCGTGACGGCGGCGGTTGAGGCCGTCTGAAATGTCCGAAGACAAAATTTATGCTGATTCGGCGCGTATTCCTTTGCCTTTCGGCTTGGCGATTGGCTCCCGTCCGTCGTCCAGGCTCTTGCCGTTGGCTTTCAGACGGCCTTTACACCATATTGAGGATGGCGGCGAGATTGTTTCCGATACGCCGCCTAAGCCTAATCCGTACCGCCCTCCGGATGGTTATGCGACTGTTTCGGGGGCGTGGGGCTTTGTGCAGCAGGCAGTGTCAACGCAGGCGGCGTGCGCGTCCGGTCGTTATGATTTGGGCGGCATGGCTGCGCAAGTGTCGGGGATAACGGCGGAGGCTGTCGGGGAGGCGGCTTGTTTTCAGACGGCCTTTTCGGATATGCCTGAATTGGAAAGCTGCCTGCGTGAAACGGTCGGCTTGTCTGACGGGGTTGCCGGGTGTATGCAGGCGGTGCAGGTCGGAATGGATGGTCTGGACGGCTGTCTGCATGATGCTTTCCCCGATGATTTGTTCTTAAGCGGCTGTAATGCGGACGGCTCGTCGGCAAGCATTGGTGAGGCTTTGGCGGCGTGTTCGGAGAGTGTGTTTTCCGATGATGCGCCGGTGGACGATTGTTTGGTATCGGAGGTGCGCGAGGCGGCGGTATTGGCACGCTGTGCGCATTCGCAAAGCCTTCCTGCTTTGGCTGTGCCTTGCGAGTATTATGAGATTCCGGTTGAGCCGGAGCCGGTTCCTGAAACTTATGTTTGCGGTATCCGCCCGCCTTCAAACCGTCTGCACCTGCGCTTTTACCGCAAAAAGATTGCACACGATGCGCGCCATATTCCGCTGCCGTTTGCTTGTTTTGATACGGTAAGCACTCCTGTTTTAAACGGATATATCATGCAAAATATTATTAAGGCTACGGTTGACGGCCAGCCGATCGGGCTGTTTTCTGCGTCCTTTACGACGGACACTGCCGGTTATTGCTGGCAAGGCAGTTTGACGGTTTCGCCCGATGATTTTGCCAAGATTAATCCAGATGTCCGCCCGAAAGGCCGGGAAGCTGAAATCGAGGTGCAAATCAATGCGGATACTTTTGTCATCATCGCCGAAGATTACAGCGACAACCGCCGCTTTGGGCAAAAGAGCTATACGGTAACCGGTCGCAGTGTTACCGCCCGTCTGGGCGCGGACTATGCGCCTAAAGGCCGCGGTACATACCGCAATCCGATTTATGCGCAACAAATCGCAACGGAGGTTTTACGCCCGACAGGTGTGGATTTGGACGGCTGGACGATGGTTGATTGGTTGATTCCGGAAGATGTGTATTCGTTGACCGATAAAACGCCGATTGCTGTTTTGCAAGAGCTGGCTCAAGCCGCCGGGGGATTTGTGGAGAGCGACCGCGCCAGACCTGTTGTCCGCTTTAAGCCTAAATGGAAAAAGGCTGCTTGGGAGGTTTCCGATGCGCCTGCCGATGTCAGTGTCCCTGTCAGCGTGATTTTCGGCATCAGCGGCCAGCGCAATGTATCGGAGCGTGCCAACGGGGTTTATGTTTGGCCGAGCCATAACAAGGGCAAGGGTGCGGATGTATACCGCAACGGCAGTAACCGCGAGCCGCGTGCCTCCGCGCTGACAAATGCGCTTTATACCGACCAGCCCGTATTGCTCGCCGCCGGTATTGCCGCTTTAAGCGAGACGGGTGTTCATAAGCGCGAAACGGTGTCTTTACCGGTATCGGATAAGTACGCCATTCCTATGGCGAATTTAGGCGAGATTTGGCAAATCAATGAGCCTTCAGGGAGCTGGCAAGGCGTGGTGGTTGGTGTGTCGGTCGAGGTTAAAATCGAAAACGACACGCCTGTCGTGACTCAAAATGTAACGATAGACCGCTATTTTGACGAGTGATTAAAGCTGGTTTAAAGATGCTTTAAAGGCCGTCTGAAAGCCATGTTCAGACGGCCTTTTATCTTTTTGTTGAGGATAACAAAATGACTAATCTGTATCAAAACCTGACGGCACTGCTCAACCGCGAACAGCGCGGCATCGCCAAAATAACGGGCGATTTGGGCGGCGGCTCATGGGCGGCGCAAACGCAAAGCGGCGGCAATCTTGTTTTAAGCGGACAAGCCGCTTTAAATCAGCGCGTGTTTTATGATGTCTTGAGCAACCGTATCCTTGGGCAGGCTCCTGATACTACTGTTTTAGAGCTGGGCGTATAAGGATAAGTGCAGTGTAGCCAGGCGTTGCGTTTGTATAACGTCTTAAAATAATTATTATTATTTTGAGGATGTTTTATGCGAACTGAAGTGTTGGGTGTCGGTATTGGCGACATTTTAAAATTTGAAGCCACTACCTTGACGCGTGTGAAGGTCAAAGTGTCTGAGGGTACGCGTGCCGGTGATTGGGTCAATTTCTCTTTGCGTGACAATAAATTAGTCGCGTTAACCGATGAGCAGGACGGCTACGCTTTGGTACAGCCGCACAACTGTATTATTGACCTGCGTTATTGCGCCAAACCTGAAAATATTTCTGATACCTTGCAGCAAGGCGACCGATTCGGCATTCAATATATTGGCGCACCGGTCGAGCATGAGCGTCATACCGTTATGCCGTCCGGCCCTGTTGTTCCTCCGAAAGAGGCGGAACGCCCGGTAGCTCCTCCTTCTCCCCCTTCCGCATTGAAACGTAGCCTCAATTTCTTCGGCGACTCCACCAATGCTCGTATCGGCGATCAGGCTGTGAGTGTTGCCGCTGCCGAAAATCTGCCGGTTGTAAACAACGCAAAGGGCGGCAGCCTGGCTGCGTATGCCCTGATGTCGATGGACGGCAGTCCGGTGGAAGTTACTTTTAAAGTTGATACTATTCCGGCAAAAGCGAATGGCGTGATGGTTGATGGCGAGTTGGTTTACGGCGAAGGCGTTACGCCTTTCAGTATGCACTCTACCGTCGTTATTATTGGCGATGACATCGAAGCGGTCATGGAAGGCCAAACCGCCAATATTAAAGTTATTCCGCGCGATAGCCAGGCTCATAGCGTTGTTCCGGGTAAAAAATATACTGTACGGCTGAAAAACAGCGGCGGTGTCGATGGTATTTGTGTGTTGGCAACAGCAAAGAATGATATTAACGGCGCAAATATCGGCAACTGGCAGACAGTATTAGAGCGAATCAAAAGCTATGTTGAAAAATGTATTCAACAAGTCCAGCCGAAAGAATCGCCGCGTTATATTGTCCTGACTGTATGGGCTGATAATAAGACGGGTTGGGCCAAAGAGAATCACCCATACCGACATCAGCTCAAGGATCAATTTAATAATTGGCTCAAGTCTAAATATGGCAATAATGTCTTTGATATTGAGCAATATATTTTATCTGATCAGATTTGGACAGATAGCGGCCTCACGCCGAACGAGGCGGATAAAAAAGCACAAACAGATGGCGTAATGCCGTTGTCCCTCTCGCAGGACGGCGGTGCTAATCTGCTTCCTGCGGTTGAGGCTAAAGTCGCTGAACTTATCATCGAAAAAGCCAAAGAGTTGCGCTATTTGTAGGCAAATATAAATAAAAGGCCGTCTGAATAAGGCGGCCTTGGGGAGGATTTTAAATAGTAAGTGGGACGGCGACGTAACAGTGCAGCAACACTGTTACGCCAGCCAAGCAGAGCAAGCCTGCATTGACTTCTAAGGCCGCCTTAGTCTCTAGAGACCGAGGCATTCTATCTGATACGGGAGTGGATGCAAATGCAAATCTATCGTGAATTACGCTGTAAATTTTGTGGGAAATTGCTGGCAAAAGGCAGCGGTTGTGTACAAATAAAGTGCGCCCGTTGTAAAAATATCAATTCTTTCAGCTAATTAATAAATCAAAAGAATGCCTTTGAGCGTCATATTAAATCTGATTTAGAGCATCGCGAATGCCATAATTTAGGAGTATATATGATGCAAAAAATGCAACAGACATTACCTATTATCCCCTGGATGGGTGGTAAACGACGGCTGGCAAAACACCTATTGCCCATGTTTCCTGAGCATTCCTGCTATGTCGAGCTGTTTTCCGGGGGCGCAGCATTGTTCTTTATGCGCCCGATTCCTGCAAAAGTAGAGGTACTCAACGACATCAACGGACAGCTCATCAATCTCTATCGTGTGGTACAACACCATTTCGACGAGTTCGTCCGTCAGTTCGAGTGGACGCTGACCAGCCGCGAAACATTCGCCGGCCTGCAAAACACGCCGCCTGACTGCATGACCGATATTCAGCGTGCCGCTCGGTTCTTTTATTTGCAGCACAATGCCTTCGGTGGTAAGACTGTTCATCAACATTTTGGCACGGCTACCACGTCAAAAGCGTGGGATTCGTCGCAAATCGAAGCTAAATTAAAGGCTGCTAAAGACCGTTTAAAAGGTGTTTATGTGGAAAATGAACCGTGGGAGCGTTGTTTCAAGCGATATGACCGTGAGCACACCTTCTTCTACGCAGACCCGCCGTACTGGCAAACCGCAGGGTACGACCACGCATTCGATTGGTCACAGTATGAGCTGCTGGCCAAAGCAATGGCGGAGAGCAAGGGTAAATTCATGCTATCTATCAATGACCATCCTGATATAAGGGAGTTGTTCAAAGACTTCCGCATCACACAACTTGAGCTTGCCTATACGGTTGGCAGAGACAAAACCGGTAAAACAAGCGGCGAGCTGGTCATATGTAATTGGTAAAATAAAAAGCGACGGTATCGTCGCTTTTGTTTTCATTTCTGAATTGCAATTTATTTGGCACAGCCGATATTTTTAAAAGTGTCAAAATTTCCGCGAAACTATGACAAATCCGCCGCGACCTTACACAGTAGCGGGACAGGTATTGGATATGGTATCGTTCGTCTTGGGTCAGTTGTGTGTAGCCCATGGCAATCTTTCTTGCAGGAAAGGCCGTATGCTACCGCATACCGGCCTTTTTCTGTTATGGAAAGTTGCACTTCAAATGCGAATCCGCCCCCCATTAATAAATTCAGCATCTAAATAAGGTACATTTCCTGCTTGTAATTTTTGATACTGAGCTTTTCCTTTTCGCTCAATCTCTAATACATCTCTCAGGCTTCTTGTCTTCCACTCCCCCTCAAACCCTTTAAAGCGGATTTTCGGTATTTTTTCACCATTTGCGGGGAACATTTTTGCCAGCATTGCCTTTTTAAGCTGACGGCTTTTTTCCAACACCGCGCGACTCTCGGCAATTTGGCTGTCTAAGCGACGGAAAAAATTACTGAGATGGGTTTGTTCTGGGAGGAGAGGAAGCATTACGATACTTTCCCCAATTTCTTGCTGACCAATAGTTGTCATTGTTGTAGTTTTGCCGCCAATGATAAATTGTCGTCTAACAGCAGCTGTTTTTAATTCGTAATTTAGGAAAATAGGACTTACTAAATTTTTATTAGGCGTTAATTTAATTAAATGACCATCATAAGTAACATCATTGCTACTACCTAAATAAGTATTTGAATATGCGATACCTTCCTTTACCAATGATGAACGAGTAAAAAATACATCTCCATAATTAACTTTGTTACGTAAAAATTCGTCATAACTCAGGTCTAATAATTGCAATGTATTTTCATCTATACCATTTTCCAAATACATATCAAGTACATTAATCAGTTTATATCCACTTCCTGCTTTATTTTTATCATTAAAAACATCGTTATTTAATTTATTATCTTGTGCTAATTCAAAAATAGTCTTCTCTTGCCACGCCCCCGTAAACCCTTTAAACCGCAAACGTGGCTCTTGTTGCTTATTCATTTTTCCCCCTTAGCCTTTCAAAATCGCCTGCCATGCGGCAATGCCCTGCAAGTCAAACTCGCTGCCGGTGAGTTCATCCATCATTTGCGCCAGTGCGGCGGCGCTTTCTTGTTTACGCTCGCTGATGTGCTGATAGGTGTCGGCATATTTGTCGCAAAGTGCGGTCAGTTTTTGGCTGAATTGCGCCAGCATGTTTTCAGGTAGCCTGCACATCGCCGCATTGAGCGGAACAAACCATTTTTGGCGGAGCAAATCGAGGGCCTCGTCATCATCCAGGGCTTCAATGGCGGCTTTGGTTTTGCTGTGAAGCTCGGCAGATAGGGTTTTGAGTTCCGCCTTGAGTGTTTTTTCTTCAGCAAGCAGCTTATAGGCAGCCTGCAATTTTGCGCCCAGGCTTTCTTCGGCAAAAAGGTGTTTGTCGATGGCTTTGCTTAAGTCGGCTTTTTTGGCAATCGCTACGCCGTCTGCTGCCAATTCTTGTTGCAAAGCTTTGGGAATTTCGGCATTGATAAAGCCTTCGCCTTCTTCATTGACGGCCGGGCAGGCTTTTTCTTCTTCGCTCAGGTTTTCCAAAATGTTTTGCATTTCGGCGGCGATTTCCGCCAAGCGGGTTTCTTTGGCTTTCAGGTTTGCCAATTCCTGCGGCAATTTGACGGCCTGCACCAATTCAAACGGCAGAATATGCCCCACCCAGCCATCTTGTACTTCGGCTTCTTTTTTGGTTTTACTGTCTTTTTTCAGCACTATAAAAGGATCAACCTGCTTGATTGCCTGTTTGCCTTCGGTTTGAATCATCTCCAAATCGGCGGCAATGCCTGCCGCATCGGCACGCCATAGGTCATCGAGTTTTTGATAGGCGGTATAAAAATCCAATAAGGGCATTGCCTGAACTTTTTCCCGAATGAGTTCGGCAAGTTGCTGCTGGGTTTGGGAGATGTTGAGCGTTTCCATCGGTTCAATCAGCAGGGTTTCCAAGCAATCGGTGAAATCGGCAAAGTTTTTGGCAAATTGCGCTTGGTAATTCAGCACGCTGGCGTGGCTTTGCATGGCAGCTTTGAGATTGTCGGTTTTCGGCTGCACATAAGGTGTGCCGTTATCGGTAAATAAGGCCGTCTGTAAAGCGTCAAAGGCTGCCCAATAGTCTGCAAATTGTGCCAGCTCGGCTTTGGGAATGCCGCCGTGCATGGTGGCGAAAATATCCCATTGCTCCACCGGTTCGGCGGAATCGACGTAGCGCGGAATATTAAGGTTGTAGCCGTTTGCCACAATTTCGGCTTTCGGCACCATGCGGGAGAATTTAGGCAATTCCCGGCGATGGGTCACGCAATCGACAATGCGTTTGATGTCGCTTGCCTGCAAATGGTTGTTTTTTCCCACTTTGATGAAATGTTTGGAGGCGTCAATCATCAACACGTCGTTACGTTCGCGCTCTTGGCGTAAAACCATGATGATGGTGGGAATGCCGGTGCCGAAAAAGATATTGGCAGGCAGCCCGATAATGGCATCAATATGATTGTATTCAATCAGGTTTTTGCGGATTTTCTCTTCTTCGCCGCCCCGAAAAAGCACGCCATGCGGCAGGACGATGGTCATGATGCCGTCGGGTTTTAAGTGGAACAGGTCGTGCAATAAAAAGGCAAAATCGGCTTTTGCCTGCGGGGCAACGCCAAACCGTTTGTAGCGTACGTCGTTTTCTTTGTCTTTTGGATTCCACGGCTGGGAATAAGGCGGATTGGACACCACGGCATCCAGATAAAGCGGCTCACCTTCCAGCGGCCAGTCGTCTTCCAAGGTGTCAGCATTGCGGGTGAAAATATTGCTCGGCAAAATGCCGCGCATCACCAGATTCATGCGCGTGAGGTTGTAAGTATTTTCTTTTAATTCTTGGGCGTAATATTTGATACTGTCGGCGCTTTTGAGATGTTTGGCAACGCTATGGCCGATGTTGATCAGCAATGAACCTGAGCCGCTGGTCGGGTCGTAAATGCTGATTTCTTCACGGTCTTTGAGATGGTCGGCAATGATTTCAGACATCAGCAAAGATACTTCGTGCGGCGTATAGAATTCGCCCGCTTTTTTGCCTGCGTTGGCAGCAAACATACCGATGAGATATTCGTAAATAAAGCCCAATACGTCATAGCCCTGTTTGCCGTCCATCGGGATATCGGCAATCAGCACGAAAAGGTCTTTCACCGCATTGGTTTGGCTGGCGGCGGTATCGCCCAATTTGCTCAAGCCTGATTCCAAGGTTTTGAAAATGCCGTCAAAAACTAAGATGTAGTTTTCTGCAATATTGCGGCTGAAAGCGCTCATTGCAGTGCGGACGTTGGCAATATTGAAATCCGAGCCTTGGGCTAACCAAGTTGAAAACAGATGTTCGTAGCTGATGAAATAACCGAGGTTTCTTTTGATATGGTTGACAAGATCCACGTTAGATTCGGTAAGCTCATCGGCAAAATTTGATTTTTCTAAGCCTTGTTCAAGGGCAAATTTTTCCAGTTTGTCGGACAAAAATTTGTAGAAAATAAAGCCTAAGATGTAGTCTTTGTATTCGTTCGCTTCAATTTTGGAACGCATTTTATTCGCAGATTGCCAAATTTTGGCTGCAAGTTGTTGTTTATTCATTTTTTCTCTTATTGGTTTTTGATTTTATACATATTGCGGTATTTATGATTGCTTGGTACAGGCTTTGCTATGATAAACCATCAACACAGTGTTTACATAATTTACATTGTAGAGGGAGTATGATTCATCGATGCAATGAAAAATGGTAGGAAAGCTCGCATTACACAAAGGCCGTCTGAAACTCAACTTTCAGACGGCCTTTGATTTTAATTTTTTAGTAGACCTTTTGCGAAAGTATCCTGAAGATTTACAATTCCCAAATGAAATACGAAAACCTCATC
>ERZ773070.153-NODE-153-length-53162-cov-15.639878_pt1 | contig 53162 bp, 40 predicted proteins | sample MGYA00580618_ERZ773070 | MGnify/ENA primary metagenome ERZ773070 (study PRJEB29015, sample SAMEA2738023) | human oral metagenome | biome: human oral; feature: human-associated habitat; material: dental | place: China | collected 2019 ...
ATTCCTCAGAATATTCCTCCCTCTCTCACCCGGCTCTGAGAGCAGGGAAATAATCCTCGTTCCTACATTTTTATTCCTCTTACTTCTCAGCTTCGTTTTCCTCACGTATCCCAATAATCAGCCAATATTGTCACATGCCAAGGCGCCATTCATCGGTTTTTGGTTTATGGGCATGCTGGCAATGACCGCGTGGCAAAGCCCAATAGTTGCTCCACCGCATAGCTCAACAGATGCCTTTCCAGCAGATAACAAAGCCGTAATAAATTGGAATAACAGCGTTGTCGCGTTCTACTCACTCAGCGCTCTAGGGTTTTGGGGGTGGCTTTTCCAACGTGGTCGGCATTTACGTCAAGACCAGACCTCACCCAAATAAGTATCGATGGGTGGTGACGTGGTTTATACACTTATCGTTACCGGTTAACTTTCGCTAAAGTCAGTGGTCAGACCATGTTTTAGTGGTTTTTTGGCTACCATGAAGGGAAAAGGGTTATCACCCCACGGTGACGAATGTTGGTTTTCATTGCACCGTCACTGTGCTACTGAAACTCGCTCAAGGAGCCTTGGAAACCATGACCACTCGTGACGTCACATCGGCCTCCCGAAACCTGCTGATTATCTACTGGGTCGTCTCTGCATTCTGCTCCTACCAGCTTGGGATGGCACTGCGAGTCACCACGAAGCTTGTAGGCTTTGCGACGTTTTATCTGGGCTTCATGTCCCTCGTGCATGTCCCAATCCTCATGGCAGCGTCCCTAGGGTTGTGCATCTTTCCAAAGCACACCCCGCACATCTGGCGGAAAATCCGCATCCCCACCATCCTCATCTGGATCATTGTCACCCTAGAGGTGTGGCTTATGGACGATGGTGACGCGGCCCATGATTACCCCAACCCGCTCACGTCCCTGGTCAATAGGCACATAGGGGGCGACCGAGAAGTAACGTATCTCTTGGTGGCCGGCGTGTTCTTCATCATTGCCGCCGCATGCTATGCCAGGATCCTTGTCATCGGCATGCGAACGCGGTCACGCACTGACGCAGAAACGCAGGATACTCCCCCACCACCTTGTACGGAACAATCCAGTATTCACCCCAGGTTCGACCGACGCTTCAGAGGAATCACCCCAAGAACAGGGAAAACAGTACCACGAGACGAACGAATTCCCAGCATCCTGTCATGGATAGGGTTGTCCTTCATGGTTCCGTTAGGGATCATGCTGCGGTTTGGCGCCATGTCGGGGGCAGAAAAAATCGCATGGCTGATGCTGGGAAGTTCCATAATGTATTTTACGACCTTCCCCCTGCTGCTTCTCGGCTTTGTCTTCCTCGCATACCCCAATAACCAACCACCATTTTTGCAGGCTAAGGTGCCATTCATCGGTTTTTGGATCATGGCGACGCTGGCAATGACCGTGTGGATGTTCCCACGGATCGCTATTATCCATGCCAACGATGCCCAAATCGAGGCATTCGATCGCATCACCATGTCCCTGGCGGTCATCACGCTGGGGTTTTGGCTCTGGCTGTTAGGCACCGGGGGAGCGCTACGCAGCGATCACACTCCGCCCGACTAGGCGTCGACAAGCGAAACTAATGCTGCATGACCCACTGGGATGAATTGGCTGGCTGCACAAAATTATAGGTTTGCTCACCTTCGATAATGAGCACCTTCGCCCCACCCGGAAGATTCTTGCACAAATCAATGCGCTGCCGCTGGTACTCGTGGGGTTCCGCCTTCCCCTGCGCCACCGACACCAGAATATTATTGCCATCCTTCGGGGCGGCAACATTACCCGTTACGTTCTGCCCCAAAGCCATCGTGATGTCTGCCTGCTCAGCGCCCGGGCACACCACCACAAACCTATCGGCATCGGTAAACACCGATTTGAAGGTGAGCGAGGTTTTCTCCGCCCGCTGGCTCAGATATTGCTGCAATGGGTCACGGCCGCTAAACGCCCACACCGCCACACCGATCACCACCACTATGATGGCAGCCACGACCACAAGTATTTTCTTTATCATTTGTTCACAACCACCTTCACTGGTTTCGCCACATCGAGATGATGCACAGTCAACCCGGCCTCCCGCGCCTCACCCAAAATAGCCTCATCAACAGGTTCGGTCGATAACACCATGACGGTGGGGCCCGCACCGGATAAATATGCAGCATAGCCGCGATTCCGCAACCGATTTACCCATTCCGCGGTGATTGGCAACACATCTGCCCGGTAGGGCTGGTGCAGCCGGTCCCGAGTGCCCTCCCACAATAATTCCGGGTGGTGCTGCAACGCCACCGTCATCACCGCACAGCGGGACACATTAAACCGGGCATCCAAGTGGGTCACATCCGACGGCAGCACCCGCCGCACCGCCTCGGTGGAGGCGTGAAAACTCGGCACCAATGCGGTCGCAAGAATGTTCGGGTGAACCGGGATTCCTACTGCCTTATACTGCGGTTCCGTGCGGCCATCGACAGGAATCTCCGTCCACGACACCACCGCATCCCCCAGCACGGAGGCGGCAGCATTATCCGGGTGCCCCTCAAACGCGGACGAAAGCTGCACCACCTGTGCATCATCGAGCGGGAAACCGCACAGCCCATTGGCGGCAGCCACCCCAGCCACCGCCGCCGCCGCCGACGAACCCAAACCCCGGGACTGCGGAATCACATTATGGCACACCACCCGCAACCCCGGCGCGATAGCGTCGCAGGCTTTCAGGCCGGCACGAAGCGCCTTAACCACCAGGTGGGAGCCGTCGAGTGGGAGTTCGTCGTGGCCTTCGCCAAAAACCTCGACTTTGAGACCGGAAGGAATCACTTCGACTTCCACGGTGTCGTAGAGGGCGAGGGCGAGGCCGAGCGTGTCGAAGCCGGGTCCGAGATTGGCGGACGAGGCGGGGACGGTGACGGTCACTTTGGTGCCAACGGGGAGTTCGGTGGGCATGGTGGGGTCCTTATCGTTGTGAGCTCTGAGTGGTTGCCGGTGTTATTCGCCGACCATGCGGATGACCGAGTTGACCTTGATGACGGATGGGGTGTCCTTGAGGGTTTCGACGGTGGCGGCCAGGTCAGATTCTTTGGCTTCGTGGGTCATGACCAGGAGTCGGGCGTTCTTTTCGGTGCCTTCTTCCTGGCGGACGGTACGGAGCGAAATGCCGTGGGCGGCGAAGATTTTGGTGAGTTCGGCGAGCACCCCGATGATGTCGACGACGGTCATGTCAATGTGGAATCGGGTGGGGATGTCACCGAAGTTGGCGATGGGCAGGTTGGCATAGGTGGATTCGCCAGGGGCGCGGCCGCCGAATACTTTGTTCCGGCCGGCGCCCACAATGTCGCCGAGGACGGCGGATGCGGTGGGGTTCCCGCCGGCACCATTGCCGTAGAACATGAGCCGGCCGGCGGCTTCGGCTTCGACGAAGACGGCATTGAAGCTTTTGTGCACGTTGGCCAGGGGATGATTACGGGGCACGAGGGTGGGGTGGACGCGGGCGGCGATGGATTCGTGTCCGGCTTCGTCCTTGAGCCGGTCGCAGATTGCGAGGAGCTTAATGGTGTAGCCCGCGGCCTTCGCGGCCTGAATGTCGTGGGCGGTGATATTCGTGATGCCTTCGCAGTGCACGTCGTTGGCAGTGACGCGGGTGTGGAAGGCGAGGGATGCAAGGATGGCGGCTTTGGATGCGGCGTCGTAGCCTTCCACGTCGGCGGTGGGGTCGGCTTCGGCATAGCCGAGTCGGGTAGCCTCGGCGAGCATGTCGTCGTAGGAGGCCCCGGTGGAGTCCATGGCGTCGAGGATGAAGTTGGTGGTGCCGTTGACGATGCCGGCGACGGATTGGACCTGATCACCGGCAAGTGAGCGGCGGAGCGGCCCAACAACGGGGATGGCTGCGGCGACGGCGGCTTCGAAGTAGAGGTCGACGCCGGCCTGGTCGGCGGCTTCGGCGAGTTCGGCGGAGTGGGCCGCGACGAGAGCTTTGTTGGCGGTGACAACGGATTTGCCGCTGCGGAGGGCGCTGAGCACGAGTTCGCGCGGGTAGTCGATGCCGCCGATGACTTCGACCACGAGGTCTACGTCGTCGCGTTTGATGAGGCTGCGGGCGTCGTCGGTGAGAAGCCCCAGTTCGTCGGCGAGGGTGCCAACGTGTTTTTCCTTGTTAGACACGGCCACGCCGCGGACTTCGAGGGGGCCGCCGGTGCGGTGGGCGAATTCGTCGGCGTTTTCCACCATGAGGCGGAGCACTTGGGAGCCGACGGTGCCGTAGCCGAGGATAGCAATGCCGACGGTGGATCCTGCGCCTTTGCCGGGGTTGAAGGTGGTGGGGGTCATGGTTTTGTGCTCCTTGATGGGTTGTGGTTGGTTGTGCTTTGCGACGCCGGCCTGGTCGGAGGTTAGGCTTCGAGGTTGAAAAAGTCTTCGAGGGTTTCGCGGCGGACCATGAGGTGGGCCTTATCGTCGGCGGCGCCGACGCTGACGATGGCGGGCCGCATCATCATGTTGTAGCGACTGGACATGGAATAGCAGTAGGCGCCGGTGGCGGCGAGGGCCACGATATCGCCTGGGCGAATATCCTCGGGGAGGTTACGGTCGTTGATGAGAATGTCGCCGGATTCGCAGTGGGAGCCGACGACCCGGGTTGGGATGAGCGGGGCGTCAGTGCTGCGGTTGACGAGTCGGATGTCGTATTCGGCACCGTAGAGGGCGGGCCGAATGTTGTCGCCCATGCCGCCGTCGACGCTGATGTAGCGGCGGGTTTTGCCGCCGTCAATGGTGACGTCTTTGACGGTGCCGACGGTGTAGACGGTGACGGTGCTGGGTCCGGCAATGGCCCGGCCGGGTTCCACCTTGATGAACGGCATGGTCAGGTGAAGTCGTTCGGCGTAGGTGTTGACTCGTTGCAGGAGGTCGGTGGAGACGGCTTCGACGTCGAGGGGTTGTTCGCCCTCAACGTAGGCGATGCCGTAGCCGCCGCCAAGGTTGAGAATGTTGAACTCCTCCCCTACCTCGCATTCTTCGATGATGGTGCGGTAGAGCTTGAGTATGCGTTCCGCGGCCAGGGAGAAACCTTCGGCGTCGAACACTTGGGAGCCGACGTGGCAGTGGAGGCCGATGAGCCTGAGGTTGGGGAGTTCGACGACGCGCCGGGCGGCTTTGAGGGCGGAGCCGGAGGCGAGGGAGAAGCCGAATTTTTGGTCTTCGTGGGCGGTGGAGATGAATTCGTGGGTGTGGGCGTCGATACCGGGTTTGACGCGGATGAGGACGTCTTGGGTTTGGCCGAGTTCCGCGGCAATGGTGTTAAGGTCTTCGATTTCTTGGTGGGAGTCGAGGATGACGAAACCGACGCCTTTGCTGACGCAGTCGCGGAGGAAGTCGGCGTCTTTGTTATTGCCGTGGGCGGCGATGCGTTCGGCGGGAAATCCGGCGTGGAGGGCGACGAGGAGTTCGCCGTGTGAGGCGATGTCGAGGGAGAGGCCTTCTTCGTTGACCCATTGGACGATGCGGGAGGTCATGAAGGCTTTGGATGCGTAGTGGACGTGTTCGGGGCCGCCGAAGGCGCGGGCCATGTCGCGGCAGCGGGAGCGGAAGTCGATTTCGTCGACGACCATGACCGGGGTGCCGTATTCTTTGGCGATGCTGGTCAGGCTAACGCCGGCGATACTGACGCCACCGTCGCGCATGGCAGTGCGGGGCCACACCGCGGCGGGGAGTTTGTTGAAGGTGGGGGCGTTGAAGTCAGGTGTGTGGGTCATGTGGGTTCTCTCGTTACATTTGTTCCGGCGCGGTGACGCCGAGGAGGCCGAGGGCGTTGGCGATGACTTGGCGGGTGGCGGTGGCCAGCGCTAGGCGGGCGGTGTGGATGGGTTGGGCTTGCTCGCCTGCCTTGGGCAGGATTTGGCAGGTGTCGTAGAAGCGGTGGAAGGTGCCGGCGAGTTCTTCGATGTAGCGGGCGATGCGGTGGGGTTCGCGGAGTTCAGCGGCGGCTTTGACCACGGTGGGGTATTCGCCGAGGGTGCGGATGAGTGTGCCTTCGTGGTCTTCGGTGAGCAGTGACAGGTCGGGGTTGCTTGCGGTCACGCCGACGGCTGCGGCTTTCTTGGCCAGGGAGCACAGGCGGGCGTGGGCGTATTGCACGTAGTAGACGGGATTTTCGTTGGATTGGTTAGCCCACAGGGTGAGGTCGATGTCGAGGGTGGAGTCGACGGAGGAGCGCACGAGGGAGTAGCGGGCGGCATCAATGCCGATGGCTTCGACCAGGTCGTCGAGGGTGATGATGGTGCCGGCGCGTTTGGACATGCGGACGGCTTCACCGTCACGGACCAGGTTGACGAGTTGGCCGATAAGGACTTCCACGTTGTTAGGGTTGTATCCCATGGCTGCCGCGGCGGCACGCAGGCGAGAAATGTAGCCGTGGTGGTCGGCGCCGAGCATATAGATAGAGCGGGTGTGGCCGCGTTCGAATTTGTTTGCGACGTATGCGATATCGCCGGCGATGTAGGCGGCATCCCCGTCGGATTTGATAACGACCCGGTCCTTGTCGTCACCGTAGTTGGTGCTGCGGAGCCACCAGGCACCGTTGCTGAAGTACAGGTTGCCGTTTTCTTTGAGCTTGTCGACGGCGCGATCGACGGCGCCGGATTCAAAGAGGGAGTTCTCGTGGAAGTACACGTCGAAGTCGACGCCGAATTCATGGAGAGTAGTCTTGATGTGATCGAACATGAGTTCAACACCGAGGGCGCGGAAAGTTTCGCGCATGTCGGGTTCGGATTGCTGGAGCACCCCGGGTTCTTGGGCCACGATATTGGCGGCGATTTCGGTGATGTAGTCCCCACCGTAGCCGTCTTCGGGGACGGGTTGGCCTTTGGCGGCGGCAATGAGGGAGTTGGTGAACCGGTCGATTTGGCGGCCGTGATCGTTGAAATAATATTCGCGGGTCACGTCGGCGCCGCAGGCGGCGAGGATTCGGCCGAGGGAGTCGCCCACGGCGGCCCACCGGGTGCTGCCCAGGTGGACGGGTCCAGTCGGGTTGGCGGAAACGAATTCCAGGTTGATGCGTTCTCCGCTGTAGAGGCTGTTGTGCCCATAGGTAGTGCCGGCGGCGAGGATGTCGGCCACGATTTGGCCTTGGGCGGCGGCAGCCAATCGGATGTTAATGAATCCGGGGCCGGCGATGTCGACGGTGGCGATCTCGTCATGCGCCGACAGGGCGTCGACAAGCAAGCTGGCAAGCTCGCGCGGATTCATTCCTACCTTCTTGGCAATCTGGAGCGCCAGGTTGGTGGCATAGTCGCCGTGCTCAGGATTGCGAGGGCGTTCCACGACCACTTGCTCGGGCAGGACGGTCACGTCCAGCTGTCGATCGGCAAGTATCTTGTGGGCCTCAGTGTTGATGAGGGAGGAAAGATCCGATGGTGTCATAACGCAACAGTGTAACCGATGAAAAAGCCAGAAAATAATATGTGTCGAGCATTCTTATCGAGACGGTTGCGGATCTTCACACTCAACCCGTAATGTGAATTGAGTAACTTTTACGCCACTGGGCGACCATACCGACAAAGATCTAGAATGATGAGGTCCAAATTAATCACCTATCAACACACTGAATAATTGTTAACCCCTCACCTATATATGTCACGAACATTTTGTTTTAAGGAGTTGCGATGGACACATTTCAACCAGTGACTGACTCCGTTGGCGAGAGCCTCGGACTCTCAGCACTCGTCGCATGCGTTCCACTGCTGGCGTTTTTCATCATGCTCATCGGGGTGAAAGCCCGTGCCCATGTTTCCGCCGCTGTGGCGTTGGCTGCCGGCATTCTTGTTGCGGTTCTTGGTTTCCATATGCCCATTGAGCTGTCTATCATGTCCGCGTTCCGCGGTGGCGCCTTCGGTTTGGTGCCGATCGTGTGGGTGATCGTGATGGCCATCTGGTTCTACCAGATCACGGTTGCCTCGGGAAGGTTCGAAGACCTGCGCCGGACCTTCGATAAGCTGGGCAATGGTGACGTGCGCGTCCAAACCATTTTGATTGCGTTCTGCTTCGGCGGCCTGTTGGAGGCCTTGGCCGGTTTCGGCGCCCCAGTGGCTATCACCGCTACCATGATTTTGGCACTGGGTGTCAAACCGCTCAAGGCCGCCACTGTAGTGTTGTTGGCTAATACCGCCCCGGTGGCATTCGGTGCGGTGGCCACCCCGATCATTACGGCTGGCGAGGTTGGTGGCCGTAGTGCGGAGCAAACCGCAAACATCGCCGCCATCGTCGGTATTCAAACCCCCATCATTGCCCTATTCATTCCGGCAATCCTGCTGTTCATTCTGGACGGTTGGAAGGGCGTGAAGGCCGCCTGGGCCCCGGCCTTCGTCATCGGCATTAGCTTCGCTATCGCCAAGTACATCACGGCTAACTTCTTCGTCTACCAACTCACCGACGTGATCGCCTGTATCGTGTCGCTGGGTGTAGCTTTCGCGTTCCTCCAGCGGTGGCAGCCGAAGGATGTCGAAGAAATGCGGGAGCGCATGGATCTGCCACCGGCCCCCGCCTCCGAGGATCTGCCCCGGCAGCGCGTGTGGATGGCCATGCTCCCCTACGCCATTGTGACCGTGATCTTCGGTGTCGCCAACGTTGGCGCCATCAGCACCGCCTTGAAGTCCCTCACGGTGAAGATCCCGTGGCCACTGCTGCACGACCGGCTGCTCAATACCGCGGGCGCCCCGAACGCTTCGTCCGGCACCTATTCGGTGGCGGTGCTACACAACCCGGGTACGCTGCTGTTGATTTCCGGGCTGATTGTGGCGTTCGTGTATTCCAAGTATTCGGAGAATGGGAAGTATTCGCTGACCGCCAATCAGGCGTGGAAGGAACTCACCGGCACGTTCTACCGGATGCGGTGGTCGATTTTGACGATCGTATTGGTGCTAGGCCTTGCCTATGTCATGAATGATTCCGGTCAGACCATTGCGATTGGCCAGTTCGTGGCTTCTCTGGGTGGCCTGTACACCTTCCTGGCACCGATGCTGGGCTGGGTGGGCACCGCCGTGACTGGTTCGGACACGTCCGCTAACGCTTTGTTCAGTAAGATGCAGGTCACCGCGGCCGAGCAGGCCGGTATTAACCCGGATCTGATGCTAGCCGCCAACACCACCGGTGGCGTGGTGGGCAAGATGGTGTCCCCGCAGTCGCTGGCTATTGCCGCTACCGCTGTGGAGATGGAGGGCAAGGAGTCCGACATCTTCAAGGCTGTGGTGGGCTGGTCGTTCGCCTTCGTGCTCTTCGTGTGCTGCCTGGTCTACCTGCAGGCCACGGTACTGTCGTTCACGGTTCCGGTCATCCCCTAAAACTCGGCTCTAGAGACGACCACAAGTTGTCTCTTGACGCTCTCACTCCAACCACGGATTCACCCCATATGGGTGGGTCCGTGGTTATATTTTTCACAATTGACCCCCACTCCATGCTGCCATGCTTCCCCCCGAAGGCTCATAACCCCACATGAGAGGGATGCGGGGATTTTCGCAACACTAGTGTTTTTTATATAAGTGCAGCTTGTGGCTAAATTTTCGGGGGATTTCGGGGTAAATTAGATACTAAGTTTGGCACGTGATGCTTCATCACTGTTTGGTTTCACTTGCTTTTCGGGTGCTACACATTTGCTTGCTGTAGCCGTCGAAAAGCGATCGCTCGGACACCATCCGCCGAACATTAGCTCACAAACTCACCCTTACCAGGAGCTTCAATCTGATGAAAATTGCGCTCTTTTCCACCTGCATCGGTGACGCGATGTTCCCCGATGCGTCTAAAGCCACGGCACTGCTCCTCGCGCGACTTGGCCACGATGTGGTCTACCCCAAGCAGCAAACATGCTGCGGGCAGATGCACGTGAATACCGGTTACCAAAAGGAAGCCGTCGGCCAGATTAAGAGCTACGTCGAGGCGTTCTCCGACCCCAGCATCGACTATGTGGTCGCCCCCTCCGGCTCGTGCGTCGGCGCAGTCCGCGAACAACACGAGCGTGTCGCCACCCGTTACGGCACCCCGGCGCTTGTCGACGGCGCCAAGACCACGGCCAAGAAAACCCTCGACCTGCCGGAATTCTTGATCGATATTGCCGGGGTCGAAAACGTGGGAGCATTCTTCCCCCACAAGGTCACCTACCACCCCTCCTGCCATGGTCTGCGGTTTATCAAGCTTGGCGATCGCCCCTACCGGCTGCTCCGCAACGTTGAGGGCATCGAACTGTTAGAGCTGCCCAATAAGGAAGAATGCTGCGGCTTCGGCGGCACCTTCGCACTGAAGAACGCCGAAACCTCCGCCGCCATGGTGTCGGACAAGTCCCGCAATATCGAGTCCACCGGCACCGAATACGTCACCGGTGGCGACTCCTCCTGCCTCATGAACATTGCCGGCTCGCTATCCCGCCAACATGTGGGCATTCGCGCCATTCACCTTGCGGAAATCCTCGCATCGACGAAAGAACATCCCTGGACCCCCACCTCAGCTGCTTACACCAAGGAGGCAATGCTGTGACCCCTATCATGCTCGGCACCCCTACCATGCCGCCGCGGGCATCCGACATTTCTAACCTGCGGGGCGACAAAACCTTCCCGCACACCGCCCACGATGGGCTCAATAACGTTACCCAGCGTCGTAACCTCACTAAGGCCACCACCACCATCCGTAACAAGCGGCAGCGTGTGATCGACGAGATCGACGATTGGGAGGATCTGCGTGAGGCTGGTTCCACCACCAAACGGTATGTGATGGCCCACCTGCCGGAGCTGTTGGAACAATTCGAAGCCGCCGTCACCGCCCGCGGTGGGCATGTGCACTGGGCCCGCAATGCCGAAGAGGCCGGCAAGATCGTCACCGAACTGGTGCAGGCCACTGGGGAAAAGAAAGTGGTCAAGATCAAGTCGATGGCCACCCAGGAAATCGCCCTGAACGAGCAGCTGGAAAAGGTGGGCATTTTCGCCCAGGAGACCGACCTTGCAGAGCTCATTGTGCAGCTGGGTGAGGACAAGCCCTCCCACATTCTCGTGCCGGCCATTCACCGGAACCGGGCCGAGATCCGCAGCATCTTCCTCAAGAAGATGCCTCACGTGGATGATTCCATTTCCTCCGAGCCCGCCGAACTGGCCGAGGCTTCCCGCATGTACCTACGGAAGCAGTTCATGGAGGCCAAGGTCGCCATTTCGGGCGCTAACTTCGGTATCGCCGAAACCGGGCACGTCACCATTGTGGAGTCCGAAGGTAACGGCCGCATGTGCCTGACCCTGCCGGAAACCCTCATCAGCGTGATGGGTATCGAAAAGATTCTCCCCACCTTCCGGGACTACGAGGTGTTCCTGCAACTGCTGCCGCGTTCCTCTACCGGCGAGCGCATGAACCCCTACACCTCCCTGTGGTCGGGTGTGACCGAGAACGATGGCCCGAAGAATTTCCACATTGTGCTGGTGGATAATGGCCGCACCGCCGCCATGTCCGACGAGATCGGCCGGGAGGCCTTGAAGTGCATCCGCTGCTCCGCCTGCCTCAATGTGTGCCCTGTGTACGAGCGGGCTGGTGGCCACGCCTACGGCTCCACCTACCCTGGTCCGATCGGCGCTATCCTCACCCCGCAGCTCACGGGCATTAACGACGCCCACGACCCCAACGGCTACCTGCCTTACGCATCTTCCCTCTGCGGCCGATGCAACGAGGTGTGCCCTGTGAAGATTCCGATCACCGATGCTCTGCTGGAATTGCGCCACAAGAAGGTGAAGGAGCATAAGCCGGTGGTTGAGGGCGCATTGCTGGCCAGCATGCAGCTCATGTGGTCGAATCCGCGACTGTGGAATTCGGCAGCCCACCTGGTGTTCATGGGTCGCCTCCTGGGCGGCACGAAGGGCAAGATCACCCACCTGCCGAGCTTCCTGGCCGGGTGGACGGATGTGCGCGACACTTCGGTGCCGCCGAAGAAATCGTTCCGCCAGTGGTTTGACTCCAATGAGGCCGCCGCACTCTTAGCACGGGCAAAGGCGGAGGGACTGCCGAAGAATAATATTCCTACCAAAGCCGACTCTGATGCCGCTGACGCTGCCAAGGAGGAGAAGAAATAATGGACGCCAAGACCGAAATCCTCACGCGCATCCGTAACGCACATCAGCTGTCGAACATGCCCACGGATGTGGAGATCGTCCGCACCTATAACACGAATAAGACCGAGGAGTATTCCCGGGAGCAGCTCAAGGAAATCCTCATTGAGCGCCTTGAAGACTACAAGGCGATTGTGCATGAGACCAGCGTGAAGAAGCTGCCGCAAACCATCGCTGACGTGCTCAAGGAGCGCGGCGCGAAGGAGATTCGCTACGCCGAGGGGTTGGACAAGAAACTGTTTTCGGCCTTCACCGGCAAGGCCACCCCGGATGATCGCAGCACCGACCCGCGACTGCTCAACGATGTTGATGCGGTGGTCACCGATTCGCACGTGTCGTCGGCCCAGACGGGTACGATCTGCCTGGAGTCGAATCCTCTGTGTGGGCGTCGCGCATTGACGCTGGTGCCAGACTGCCACGTGGTGATTGTGCGCATGGAGAACGTGGTGTATGGGGTGCCGGAGATGATCGGTCGCCTGGGGCATGAGAAGCCGGTCACCATGATTTCCGGCCCGTCGGCCACGTCGGATATTGAGCTCAACCGTGTGGAGGGTGTGCACGGCCCCCGCACGCTCATTTGCCTCATCGTCGACTAGCCTGCCGGCCTTGCCCATCTAGCGGCGCCGACACGGATACATGCAGTCACATGATGCTGAGTGAGACACCGGCACCTACGCGGCATCGGTACCACACTGGCGTCATGTGACACCGTGGTGGCGTAGGCAAAGCCCGCGGCCAGCTGGTGGTAATGATGGCATGGCACATATGAGACGACGACATAACAACGAAAACTCCCCGGATGGGAAGGTAATAATTATTACCCCCTCTGGGGAGTTTTTCTTTCCGCGGAAAAGCTCATCCACTAACCTGAATATATAGATATCTAATTCTAAAATACTGATGAGTATTTACGATGAGTTTTACAAGGGAGTAGTCAGATCTCATGGGAACTTTGAGGCAAACCATACGGCGCGTCATGAGTGTTGTGACCGCAACAACGTTACTGCCGGCCATGGTGCCGCTTACTGCCCAAGCCCAGGCACAAACCGCAGCGGCCCCGATCACGTGGGAGAACTGCCCGGCGGAGAAACTCGACCGGCCCGGCGCGCGCTGTGGGCACATTGAGGTGCCGGAAAACTACGCGAATCCGGGCGGGAAGAAAATCACCGTGGGGTTTATCCAGTTCCCGAACGCGAACGCCGAGGTGGTGTTCACCAACCCTGGCGGCCCGGGTGGGGGCGTGTACGAATGGTTGGGGAAGAAGAATGGGACCCGGCTGCCGCAGGAGCTTTTCTCCCAGTTTGAGGTGGTGGGAGTACAGCCCCGCGGTTTGGTGGGGTCCACGCCGATGGACTGCCCATCAAACCCGGGGTCGAACCCGGTTGATGAGTTCACAAACCCTGGTGGCGCATTGCGAGCCCGGTGCGAGTCGAAACAGCCGGGTTACGCGGACCAAATCACCACGGAGAACACCGCCCGGGACTGGGAAGAGGTGCGGAAATCGTTGAAGCGGGAAACCATTAATATTTATGGTTTGTCGTATGGCACGATCCTGGGGTCGAGTTATGCCAGCCTGTTCCCGAATCGGGTGAAGCATCTGGTGTTAGATTCGGGTATTGATCCAACATTGCAGTGGTCGGAGATTATGGCCCGGCAGGAGCCGGCGTATCGGGATGTGTTGCACCAGTTCTTCGGCCATGTGGCGCAGAATGATGCGAAGTACCATTTGGGGACGACTCCCTATGCGGTGTACCGGAAGTGGGCGGATGCGGTCAAGGCCCAGTCCGGGGTGACGCCGTCTGTTGAGCCGCCGAAGGCCACTGCCGCGGATTTGCCGGCTGGCACGCAGGGCGCCGGCCAGGCCGGTGTGGATGCGATGAATTCGGTAGAGCCGGGTCGGGCCCAGGCGGAGAATGTGGGCACCCAGTTGACTGCGGGCGGGAAGTCGCAGCAGAGCTCGTTTTTGATGCTGTACACTCATGCTTTCCTGCCGATGGCGTATAAGTGGGATACGATCGCCCGGGCGATTGCGAACCCGAAGGTGGCTGAGGATGATTTGCGGAGCCTCGGCGAGCTGGATGTGAATGATGCGAAGCTCAAGGCCGCCACCGCGTCGCTGCAGATGCAGCAGACGATGATGTGTAATGAGTCGGTGACGGCGCCGCGGGCGAATGAGATTCCGCGGGCGTACTGGACCATGTTTGTGAGCAAGGATCCGTTTGCTACGGGCCAGCTGTTGCATGGTTCGGGTTTGGCCTGCCAGGGTGCGAAGCGGGTGACGCCTGGGGTGAAGTTGGATGGTTCCGCGTTGAAGGTGAAGCCGCTGGAGATTCAGGGCCGGCAGGACCCGCAAACCCCGTATGGTAATTTCTCCCACATGCAGGCCGCCATGCAGTCCACCCTGGTGACGGTGAATGGTCCTGGTCACGGCCATTTCGGTTACGATAATAAGGCTGTGGACAAGCTGGTTTTGAACTATTTGCGCACCGGTAAGGCCACCGCCGGCGAGGTGCCAGGTTATTTCGGGTAACCCCCGCTGCCCCTGCTTGACGGCCCGAATTCGTTTTTGGGCCGGCAGGTGCTAAACTGTCAAAGCGTTGCCGAAGATGTGGTTGAGGCAACGTGGGTCTCCGTAGCTCAGTGGATAGAGCATTGGTTTCCGGTACCAAAGGTCGCAGGTTCGAATCCTGTCGGGGACACGATTTTAGCTGGGTTGTATTATTACGACCCAGTTTTTTGCGCTTTACGACGCCTAAAGTGGGGGCATTGGACTGGTTTCCGTGAGAGTACAATCAACCATATGCCGCAAGAATATGGTTATTTAGAATGGGATGACGAGAACTTAACACCTGGCCGAGCGAAGGAAGGTGGTTGGAGCCCAAACCTCTTTGATTCGGATGGTCTCAAGGGTCAAGCACACTTCATACCAACAGGTAACAATAATGATTATGGTGATGGTGATTATTCTGAAGACGACTATTCGATAACTAATCATGTTCATGAGGAAAAACACCAATCTTCAGAAGCAGATGACGCCTTCATTAAAATATCTGTTGCGCTCATAGTAGTGTCTGCTTGTTGTGGCGCAATACTAGCTATGCCACCTGTAAAACGGTTTTTGAAAGAAAAGGTTAAGTCGTTTTTTAGATCAAAAGTAAAAGACCAACAGCATTCTATTCACCACGATCTGGAAGCAATTCTGATTGCTGCGGAAGAACCAACAGATTCCAAGGTTTCTTCTGAAAACCCTTCAACTGACATAGTTATAGCCAAAGAGCAACAAACCATGTCAATTGATGAAGCAAAAGCTAGGCTTATTTTAGCTGCGATGGGACGCGCCTACAGTGATGAGCAACTGCAGATGGTCATCAATTCACACACTATTGATACTGATGAACTTGAGGCTGTTTGGTCTGAACTTATGCAATTACCACGTGCTGAACTTGTTAGTATTTTCGAAAATATGGCTCGCAATTCACAAATATCTGAAGCTGATCTCACCGCCCTTCTGAAACAAATTCGCCAAACCGAGGTTCACGTAATAGATAACCGACAGCTGCCACGCAGCCGTACCGAAAACCAACTAAAAAGAATAGACGAAGATAACAGCTGATCTGCTGAGCATGTCCACAGTGGAAAGGATGCGGCCCCACTCCCCTCCTAGCACACCTACAGCTCACCAACTCAGCCCCCTTCGTTGGTGCTTTTTGGTTAGTGCACTTGAAGTGCAAATGGTGTGGTGAAGTTTGAGGTATGGGTAGTGGATTTGATGCTACAATGCGCAGTTGGCATTTTGAATGCGGCTGGTCACGATAGGGGTGGGGTTGTGTGGTTGGAGCTTACGCTTGAATTGGGTCTAGTGGGGCTTGTTTGGCCGTTCTTGGTGTTTTATGTCGCGTTTTTCTCGCGTCTATGGGGCTGCTGGAGGGGTTTTGGTGGTCAAGGGTGTCCCGGAAGGGATGCCCGCGGCGAGGGGAGTCGCCGCCAGGCGGCCACGCGGGCTTCCACCACCCCAGAACGCAAGGCTGATGTGGGGCAGCGAGGCTCTGCCACGCGCCCACTGTGGCGGCAAAGGGAGAAACTCCCTCTAGACAGACACCCTCCGACCTTATTCGCCCCACTCGCTTCCCCGACCGGCATGCGGCCACCTGGGTTCCCTCGCATACGGGCGCGAAGAGGCTGAAAGTAAAAAATTGAATGCCTTAAACTTTTGCCTTATACCTGGCGACAGCGCTTCAATTTAAAACCACGGCCTTTTGGCTAGCGAGTTTATTATTAGCATCTTTAACTGCTGCAGCTTTCGTACGGCCGGATCCCCAGATGTATTCGCCGGTTGCTTCATTACGAAGATTGACGACTGGGCACTTAACTTTTACAGTGCCTCGAAAAGTTAAGTAGAGATCGCTTTCTGCAACATTGCTATCTAAAGTATTAGCTGGAAAACGTCATGGCTGAGCCAATGGTAGCTGCGCATATCAAGCAAAAAGGTTCTCTCATGATGGAGGACTCCTTTGAAAGAGAACCAAAAGAGAATGCAAATGATGGAACAAAAACTTGTTGAAGAGGTACACCTGTACTGTTCCCCGTTGGAGCTTGAAGATTTTATTCAGCATTTTTGCAGTTCATTTATTCAAGAGTTTCATAAAATAGCAGATTTGTCTACTTTTTCTGTGGAAAAAGAGTCGGATGACTACGATTTGTCTAGTGAAAACGCAGGTAAAAGTAATTTTGAAGATCGCCAAAATTATGTTTTAAAGCAGAAATTTACCTGCATGGTTCATGAAATAGACGGTGAACCCTGCGAAGAAGACCTAGATCTGATAAGCGATAGAATATTTGAGGTCGTTAAGCAAAGCGTTGGAAGTATCCCTTATTTCAGCTTCCTTGGTTTTGACGATAATTCTGATGACGGCAATCAACCATCATAGTCGTATCCCTTACCAATCTAGTAGAGGTATTAGAGTGCATCGACGTCGCAAGGCACATTCAAGCCTGGCACCACCAAGATTTTCCCCACGTCTAATAAAAATGATCTGCATTGTCATTCGCTGATCTGCTGAGCATATCCACGGTGGAAAGAATGTAACCCCCACTCCGCCACCCCCGCCATACATGGAAAGGATGGGTCGCGGCCTAATGCCTTACGACCCATCGGGGTTATTAAACGTCATGGTTTCTTTGTGATGAGGCTAGCGAATAAACCACCACCTAACAGTCAAAGAGTGGACTTTCTGGATGCATCCACTGCCCATAATAGTCCCATTTGCTGGGGTCGGCAAGAAAAATCTTGCACCCAACAGGGGTTGTTGGTGTGCAAGATTTTTGTAGTAACCGCACTCGCAAATAGCGGACGTCCCGCCTTGCGGGTTCTTGACGACGCTTTGCGACGTCGCCAGTGGTGGCGCGGCAGGACCATGCCTCCCCACCACAAGAATAAATTATAGCACAATAGCTACTTATGGTTTTGGGTTAATGATAGTGGAAGCCCGGACCGCATCTTATACAAGATACAGTCCGAGCTTCCGGCTTCTCTTCAGTTTGGTTGTATGTGACAAGAGGACTGCTCATGTCAACAACCAATCCTTATATTAATCCGAACCCTAGTTCGGGGGCATAATGATCCAGGCCAGCACGTATAACACCCACTGCGGTCCGGGGAGTAGGAAGCTACTTCCAACGAATAAGATCCGAAGTAGTGTCACATCCCACCCGTAGGTATCGGCAATCCCTTGGAACACGCCACCCACCCACTTATTGATGGTGTTACGGTGAAGCCGGCGTTGCAGCATAGGTGCAGGGTATGTCATGATGAGCCTCCTTTAAATATCTCTGGGTGGTTCTGGGGCTTAATAGCCAATTCCTTTGGGGATGATGGCCCAGGCAATGAAGTAGAAAATACATTGCGCGCCGGGCAGCACCAGGCAACTGAGCACGAAGAGGAGCCGCAACAGGTTGACGCTGATGTCGAACTTATTGGCGATTCCCGCGAGGACGCCGCCGAACCAGTTATTGGTCATGTCCCGCACCAGGGGGCGCTCCATAGGCAGTACCGGCATTGACGAAGCCGGATCCATGTACCCCAACCCAGTAGCATAGGTGGGCTGATCCACCACACCATACATGCCATAGGTCGTGCCGGAGAGCGGGTCAGTGGCAACTGTCGTTTCCGTAATGGGCGGCAGGTTCACCTGGGTGTCAGCGGCAGCGGTGGTGTTGTAGTTGGGGTAGCTCATGGGAATCGACCTTTCTGAAAAATTTGTTGGTTGCTGTTTCTGTTTCCTATTGTTCCGGTTTACCTGCGTTGATGCATCAGGGATACCCCCGATCTTTTCCCTGAAAGTATTTCCCTGGGATTTTGCCAGGAAAACCCAGGGTTTTCCCTGGTAAACCCCTGAGGGCTTCGTTCTTGCTTTCCCCCATGAAGCTAGCAAGCATCCTCCCAACGGCTGATGGCCTCCACCGTAGGTACTAGTTTCTTGCTAGTCCCACAGGTTGATCGAGGATGTGTCGTAAGAATTTTGATACCGGCTCTAGCAGGTCCGGGTCGAGGTTATTGAATATGACGTCGCGCACCGATTCCACGTGTGAGGGGGCGGCGTTGCGGATGCGGCGGTCTCCTTCGTCGGTAAGCTCTATGATCACTCCCCGACCGTCACCTATACAGCGGCGCTTGGTGAGCAATCCTCGCTTTTGCATGCGGCTCACCTGGTGTGATGCTCGACTGCGGTCCCAATTGAGTATATTACACAGGTCACGGAGCCGTATTTCTTTTTCGGGGCTTTCGGACAGGTTGACGAGGACCGCAAACTCCGCACTGGTGAGATTATGATCGTCTTGCAATACGGTTTCTATATGATGATTGACTTTCCTCGATGCGGCAAGTAGCAGTCGCCAAAATTTTTGTTCATCATCGCTAAGCCAATTCGGATTCTTCATGGTTACCTATTAAACAGGATAACGCTATATTTTTGCGTCATCCAGTATCTTTTTTGCCAAATCGTTAGAAAATTTCTCGTTACTATATCACTATCCCACCACTTTGTTGACATGTCAACTATATGATGGTTATACTCAATCCTCATTCACCCACGTCATTACGACGCACCCTAACAATGAACGAATTTTCGAGAGGAAAATCCATGTCTACCTATGTTTTTGACACTACCCACACCAACATCGGCTTCGTGGTTCGCCACGCCATGATTACCAAGGTGCACGGCAGCTTTACCGACTTCGACGCATCTTTCGACCCCGACGCCCAAACCGCCACAGCCACCATTAAAGTCAACTCGCTTGACACCAAGAACAAAGATCGGGATGCCCACGTACTCAGCGGTGATTTCTTCGACGCCGAAAACTTCCCCACCATGACATTCACCGCCACCAGCACCACCCTAACCAGCAGCAACCAAGGCACAGTCACCGGGGATCTCACTATCAAAGGCCATACCCAACCCGTCACCCTGGACGTCACCATCACCGGCCCCGCCGAGGATCCCTACGGCAACACCCGTCTCGGGGTGGAGGCCACCACCACCATTAACCGTAAAGATTTTGGAATCGACTTCAACGCCCCACTCAACACCGGTGGGGTGCTGCTCAGCGAAGACATTAAGATCATCATCGATGGCTCCGCCATCAAACAATAATCCCACCAAGCGGCACCCCGGCGTTAGTCGTCGAAAAGCTGCAGGCCGCGCAGGGGTCGTTCCACCCGGCCGGACACCGCGGCATAGCGCTCCGGGGCGCACGTCAACACGAACACCTGACGTTGCTTGCCCATTTCGGCAAACACCGCCCCCATCGCCATGAGCCGCCGGGCATCGCTCGACCCCAACACGTCGTCGAAGAACACCGGCACCTGGGCGTCACTGACCAGGCTGGCGATCGCAAACCGCGTGAGAATCTCCAACTGCTCCTGCGCCCCACCCGAGAGCTGGCGCACATTCATGTGCTCCCCCACCGCGCTGACCCGCTGTGTCAGCTTCAACGTGTCGTCCAACACAAACTGCACACCCGACCCAAACACCGGCTGGGCCAGCCTAGATAGTTCGTCAACAAACGGCTGAGCGTACCTCGCGTGCGCCGCCCGCTGGTGCCGCACCACCGTCTCATACAGCAGCTTTGCCGCCTGCGCCCTGCGGGTTTCCGCAGCCAGGCGCCGCTCGGCGGAAATCTTCTCCGCCTGAAGCCGATCGTGATCCTCGGCGGCGCCGACGCTCGCCTCAATATAGCTACGATGCTCGGCGATGCTGGTGGCGGCGTCCCGAACATGGTTCTCCAAATACTCAACATGCGCCTGGGCCGCCTTGTAGAGCTGCTTCTTCGCGGTGGGAGCGGCCTGTTTTAGCTGCTCCGCAATTTCGTCACGGGCGGCGGTCACCTCATCCAACGCGGCGCGCTCGGTGGCGCAGTCGGCCCGCAGCTCGTCAAGACTCGGGGAATCGACAACCTGTTCGAGTTGTTCGGTGGTGACCCGGGCGGCCTCCCGGGCATCCGCAAGGACCGCCTCGTGCACCGCAAGCGCCTGGGCGGCCGGCCGGTCGGCAAGACTCACCAGGGCGGCGTCAGCTTGTTCCCGATCCGCCACCGCCGCGGCAAGCGCCTGGCTCGCCGAGGTCACCGCGGCCTCCGCCTCAGCCAGGGTAACGTCAACCTCTACGGGTTCGGCGTCAAGCGCCGCATCCAGCTCATCCAGGCTCAACTCCCCCAGAAGCACATCGTGCTGGGTGGCGAGCAGCTTCAGTGTGGACTGCGCCTCGGTGTAGGCGGTCCGGGCCGCCCGGGCCTCAGCGAGGGTCGCAAACCCATGCTTGGCAATGAGATCAGCCAAGTCCGCCTCCGCCTGGGCCACCGCATCGTGGGTTTCGGTGTCCCCGGCGCCAGGGGTGATGGTGATGGTGACGTCCCCGACGGTCAGGGTGGTGGTGTCGGCGACCACATGTTCGAATTCCGCGTCCGCGGGCTCCCCGTTGAGGGTGAGTTTCGTGGCCGCCGGCGCCTGCACCGCGAGCTTGGGGGCCCGCAGCTCGTGGGTGTGCTGGGCCAGGCGCACCGCGGATTCGGCCGTCTCGTACTGGGTGACGGTCGCCGCGGCCACCTTGGGGACGGCAACCAGTGTGCGGCGTTGGGCGGCAATATCGTCGAGGGCGCGGCGCAGTTTTTCCAGCTCGGCTCGCCGCTGTTGGCTGGCTGCCGCGTCGCGGGTGGCGGTGGCTGCCCGCACCGCGTCGTGGGCTTGCTTTTCTGTGGCCACGGCTGCGGCACGCGCGGCGGTGAGCGTTGCGCTGCGCTCGTCCTCCGCCTCGGCGGCCTGGCGCAGGTCAACCAGGGCGGCTTCGAGCTTTTCGACGCGCTCCCGGCCGGCCCGTTCGCTTTCCACAAGCTCTAGGCGTTTCGCCAAGGCGGCCTCGGCGGCCTGGAGTCGCACCCGGGCCAGCTCCTGGTCCCGGTCGAGCTGCTCGGCCTGGTGCTGAATCTGCCGGGCGGCCTCGTAATCCTCGTGGCAGGCGTCTCGGATCTCCCGCTGCCCCGGCAGCTCGCGTTCAGCCGCGACCCGGGCCGTGGTGATGCGCTCGACCTCTGCAACATGGTGGTGCAGTTCGTCAAGCCGGCTGGCGGCCTCCTGGGCGGCCTGGGTGGCGGCTGCCACCCGATCATGGTGGGCCTGGAACTGCTTGGTGGGCTTTCCCCGCTGCGTGTAGTACTTGTGGTATTCGCCGATGATACGGGCCAGGAGTGGCCCGGTCTCCGCGTCCCGGGTTTGAGCGTGACCGCTATCCCCGGCCCCGCTCACCCCGCTGGCTTCCGCCAGGACCTGTGTAAGGGAGGTAATGCCCCCCAACACCAACGGGTGAACCATGCTGCCCTGCCGGTTGTACAGGGCGGTAAACAGGGTTTGGTCAACATGCTTGTGGAAGAATTCTTCGAAACGCTGTTCGGCATCACCACCGGTGTAGCTGCCGTCACCCGAAATGGTGAGCTCGGCCCTGGGGGTTTTCAACCACTGCTTGAATAGTCGAACATTCTTTCCCCCCAGGGTGAGGTTCACGGTCACCTGCGGGCCGACGTCGCTGCCCAAGGGTTGGGCGTCTTTCACCGCCTGGGCCCGGGACGAATGCTTGGTGTGCAACACCTGGGCTATGGCCTCTAGGACGGTGGATTTGCCCTGCTCATTATCGCCATGGATGACGAAAACTCCATGGTCGGGAATGTTGGACCATCGAAGATGCCGGATGGTTTTGAAATCTCTAATTTCAATGTCGGTGATCAGCATCGTTGGTTACACCTCGTTATGGAGTTGGAACAGCAGGTTGAGGGCGTCGGAGGCAACCGGGTCGGTGTCGGTGGCCAGCTCCTGGGCGGCGGCCAGGACGAAGCCGGAAAGGTCCAGGTCCGCAATGTCCACGTCGGTGGCCGCGGTGGTGAGATTCATGGTTCTGGTGCGGGGATAGAGGTGGGCGAACAGGGGCCGCAGACGGGCGAGTTCGGCTTCTAGGTGTTGGCGGGTGGCGAGGTCTACCGCGCCCACCAGGGAGTATTTAATAACGGTCCGGTCCTTGCGCGGGTAGGCGTCCAATTGGGTAATGAAGTCACGGATGTCGTCAAGGCTATTGACGTCGGCGCTGATGGCGTCGAACCGCCACGTGCCGATCTGGGTTTCGGTCACCGTCACCTCGGCCTGGGCCGCCGCGGATTTGGTGATGTCCACGATGAGCGCCTTGCCGGAATTATTTTCCCCCTGGCCGCTGGGCAGCTCTCTAAAGGCGGTGACTTCGGGGGCACCGGAGAACCAGATGGCGCCGGTGTCGCTAAGGCTCATGGCGGAGTGGGTGTCCCCCAGGGCCAGGTAGTCGATGGTGCCGCCGCGGATAGCGGTCTCCACCGTGTCCCGGTCGATGATGTCCATGCGAATATCGTTACTGCGGTTATCAAGTTGGCCGTGCCCCACGACGATTCGGATGGTGGCGGCCGGCTCCAGGTCGGCAATGGCATTGGATACCAGGTCGCAGCTGGGGGTTTTGCTGTGCCAGGGGGCGCCGATGAGCTCCACGCCGGGGGCGACCTCGATGGGGGTGCTGTCGGTGAACACGTGAATCCGGGGGTGGGATTCGGCGCGGTAGAAAATGCTGTCGGCGGTCAGCGGATCGTGGTTACCGGGGAGCAGATACACGTCGACGGGGAGTGTCGCCAATGCGGCAAGGGCACGCTCCCGGGTCTTGGTGGAGATAGAATTATGTTCGAATACATCGCCAGCAACGATAATGAAATCACACTGGTATTCGATGGCTTTTTCTCCGAGGCGAGTGATGGCTTCGACGCGGGCGGCGTCGAAAAGCGCCTGAGCATCTTCGGTTTCTTGCAGAAACCAGCGGGTCATGCCTAGTTGCAGATCGGAAGTGTGAAGAAATCGGGTAGTCAGCGCGGTCATTATCACCCTATGTTTCGTGCGTAAGATTGTAGTACAAGTCTTCGATGTCAGATACGGCGCATAGTTCATCCACGCTGGTGTACGAAATGGTCCGCATGGCCTTGTGGAGGAGTTCTTCGTCCGAGTCGGCAAGGGCAGACTGGGTTTTCAGCTGGGGAATCTCCGGCAGGGGGCCGCCGTTCCAAAACCGGTCGGTGGCTGCGGCAATGGCCTCGGGCGACGGCGCCTCCGCCTGCGGTTTCTGCCTCGCCCCCGACGCCCCAGCGGGTGCAGATGTTTCGGGCGTTGCAGGCACCGATCCTGCCGACCCCGCCGGCTTCATCGACTGTTTCGGCAGCCGCATATCGGCCAAGTTCAGACCCCGCAGCTGAAACACCAGCCCCGGGTCGGCCGCCACCCGGTCCGCAGCCGCCATCATGGTCGCCACAACGTGCTTACACACCTTCGCCTTGTCCGGGCAATCGCAGTAATACCGCGCCTTATAGGGGTGGCCGCCAAATAAAATCTTGAGCATGTCCGGCGAAAACTGCCCGGACCGCACCGCCTGAATCCCGCCATCGAGCTGGGAAATCAGATCCGGCAGCCGCGCCAACTGCGGGTCGGTGCGGGGCGGGAACATGATGGCCACCGAAAACGGCTGCGGCTGGGAACCAATAACCTTCGCGGTAATAGATCCCGGCACAAACTCCAGGTTCATCACGTGGCCGCCCTGATAGTAGCCTCGCCCCCGGCTCATCCTGCCATTATCCGATTGGGTGAATGCCAGATCGGTGAGCCAGTCAGCGGCCGTGCTGTGGGTCCCCTTGGCCGTTGCCCGCGCCCTCGTGGTCTTCCGCCGCGGCTTATAGGAGGGCGCATCGGGGTGGTCGGCAAACATGTCACGGCCAGCGACAGGCGTGTAATCCCGTGCGCCAAAATTCACGTAAATGACGTTGCCTACCTGGGGCGACCTACGCGACGACCGGCGTTCTTTCCCATCGAATGCCACTTATTCCATCTCCCGATAACTCAACAACGTGGCCAGCTCCGCGTCGGAAAGCTCCGTCAACCAGCCCTCGCCCTGGGCGATCATGGCCGCCGCCAGCTCGGACTTGCCCGAAATAATGTCGTGAATCCGCTCCTCGACCGTGCCTGCCGTAATCAGCTTATACACAAACACGTTTTTATCCTGCCCAATGCGGTACGCCCGGTCCGTCGCCTGGTTTTCCACCGCGGGATTCCACCACCGGTCCATGTGCACCACGATGTTTGCCGCGGTGAGGTTGAGACCGGTGCCGCCCGCCTTGAGCGACAACACCATTGCCGGCGCCCCATCCGGCGCCTGGAATTGTTGCACCATTATATCCCGCCCGCTTTTGCTCACCCCGCCATGGAGAAACGGGATTCTCTGCCCATAATAGTCGGAGAGATAAGGGGTGAGCATGTCCCCGAACGCCTTGTATTGGGTGAAAATGAGTACCTTTTCGCCGTGGTCGCGGGCATTTTCCACAATTTGCATAAGTTCTTCCACCTTGCCGGAGCGGTGGTGGGTGCCCCGCAACATGGGGGATCCGTCGCCGAGGAAATGCGCCGGGTGATTACAAATCTGTTTGATTTTGGTCAGTGACGCGAGCACCAGGCCGCGCCGCCCTATACCCTCGGCCTGTTCCAGCTGGGTGGTGAGGTCATTCACATATGCGGTATAGAGGGCGGCTTGTTCCTTGGTGAGGTCCACGGTGATGACGGTTTCGGTTTTTTCGGGGAAATCCCCAATAATGGCCGGGTCGGATTTGAGCCGGCGCAATATAAACGGCGCGGTAAGGTTGCGCAATTGTTCCTGTTTTTTCTCATCCCCGGTGACTTCGATGGGTTTGGAGAAGTGGTGTTTAAAAAATGAGACGGAGCCGAGGATGCCGGGGTTACAGAAGTCCAGGATGGCGCGCAGCTCCAGCAGACGGTTTTCCACGGGAGTACCGGTGAGCGCCATGCGGTGGTCGGCGGGCAGGGAGCGGACGGCCTTGGAGATTTTGGTGCTGGAGTTTTTGATATGTTGGGCTTCGTCGAGGGTGACGCGATGCCAGTGTTGCCGCCCCAGGAGTTGGTAGTCGCGGCTGGCAACACCGTAGCTGGTAATCACAATGTCGTAGTCGGTGACGGTGCCGAGGAATTCCTGGTCTTTTTTGCGTTCGGTGCCGTGGTGGACCAGGATTTTCAGGTGGGGGGTGAACTTTTTCGCCTCGCGGGCCCAGTTGCCGACCACGCTGGTGGGGGCGATAACCAGCGACGGCTCCACCTTTCCCACCTGCCCCACAGATTCCGCCGCGGTTGGTTCGCGTTCGGAGCTGTCGCGTTCGGCGGCTTCGAGGGCGAGGAGTTGCAGGGTTTTACCCAACCCCATGTCATCGGCGAGCACGGCGCCGAGGCCTTGGCGGGCCATCCAATACATCCAGTCCACGCCGCGGCGCTGGTATTCGCGCAGGCTGGCAGTCACGCCGGCGGGGATGGGGATGCGCCGGGGTGCGGGAAGCTCGTGCCTGATGGCGCCGCCGATAAGGCTGACCTGCCAGTCGTGTCCGGTGACCGCGATCGGGTCGGTGGTTTCGGCGGTGAGGTTGAGTTCCCGCAGCTCCTTGAGGCTGATTTCGCCGCTGCTTGGGTTATCGAGCACCGCAGTAAGTTCCTCGATTGTGTGTTCGATTTCTGCGGTGTCGTTGCCGGCGGTTTTCGCGGCGGCGAGTCGTTGTTTGGCCTGCTTGAGCTGGTTCATGACCGAGCCTGTCGACGACCTACGCAGCTGCTCCATGTACTGGGAGATCGAACGAATGGACGCGGCGTCGGCGAGAACCCATTCTCCCCGCAGGTTAATCAGGCCGGATTTGGCGGCCACCAGGTCGGACATTTCTTTGTCCGTCAGGTCTATATCGCCGATGGATACCCGCCAGTCGAAGGCCACGATGTGGTCGAGGCCGAGTTGGGGGGCGGCAGTAGCTTCCTCGTCGTCGCGCAGGTGCATGTGGGCAGTAACGGCTTGGCGGCGCCACATCCTGGGCAGCATCACGATAATGCCGCGCTCCCGGAGCCGGGGAACCGCATCATTGATGAATGAGAGAAGCTCGTCGGTGGTGAGGTACACGTCCCAATCCCCGGCGTTGTCGGCGTTACGAAGCACCGCCACCAGGGGCGAGTCGGGGTCGGGCCGGTCGGGATTGAGGTAGGGCGTGATGAGTTGGGCCTCGCGCCGCAGGGCGGTGATGCGGCGATTGGTGGCGTGGTCGAAGTTGGCAGGATGGATGGGCATGGGGGCATCCATCCCGGATCGCACCTGGACGCGAACAGGCCATATGGGCTGGGGGTTGCTGCCACCTGCCGGTTCGAAGTCGGGGCTCGGGTCGGGTTCCTCGATCATGAGCACGAGTTGGACGTCGATGGCAGCGATGGAATCGCGCCATTTATTGAGCGCGGAAACCAAAGGAGCGCCGCCCCGGCGCAGGGGGTTACTTTCGACAAGGGCGGCGGCGAAATCGTGCCAGGGGGTGGGTCGGGGTCTATGATATTCGGCGCTGATGAGGGAGTTGACGATCCAGTGGAGCAGTTCGTCAACGATATCTTCGACTATGGTGGGACCGCCGTTGATGGTGATGACGCCGGGGGCAGCTTTGGTCATGCTCACCAGCCAGCCGCGTTCGCCTAACCCGGCGGCGAGTTGCCAGGTGGGATACCATTGTCGCTCGAAAAAGCCGAGCTTGATGGTGACGCGGCCGGCCCGGGCGAAGGCGGTGAGCCCCCGGTACATGTGGGCGAGCCAGAGGAGGTCGGGGGCGAGGGTGGCGCGTTGCTCTGGGGTGGCCTGCGGCGAGCCTGCGGGATCATCCGTGCCCTTGGCGTCGTCGACAATGGCGGCAATGGCGGCGAGCACGGGCACCGCCTGTTCGGGGGTACAAGCAATGGTAGGTACGGGTAACTTGCGTTCTCTGCCTTTGGGAGTCATGAGGTGCATATCGACTCGGTGACGGTATCGTTTTCCGACGATAAGATCTTCGATCACCGGGGGAAAAGTGCCCGGGATAATTCCGCTACCAGTAACGATTTTATGCCCGTCTACTTGCTCAATCCACAAATGCAGGCCTGACTGTTTCTGCCAAAATCCATGAATCAGATGTGTCGCTGTGCCCATGTTTTTACAATACCTAACTCACCAACCCAACCATTTCCACCCCCATTTGGGTGTGTTAAACGCAATATTTTTCTACCCAAAAATTGACATTATAGGTTAAAGTGTGACCCACACTACCGAAATAGTTACGGGGAGACCATTGATGAGTGAACATACATGGAATGTCATAGCCATCATCATCTACATGTCGGTCATGCTCGGTATCGGATACTGGAGCTATCGCCAAACCGACGAATACGAAGACTACGTTCTAGCAGGCCGGGGGCTGAACCCCTTCGTGGCGGCCCTATCGGCCGGCGCCGCCGACATGTCCGGCTGGCTACTCATGGGCCTGCCCGGCGCGCTCTTCGTGTCAGGCATGTCCGAGCTGTGGATTGCCGTGGGGCTCTTAGCGGGCGCCTGGGCAAACTGGACCTATGTGGCGCCTAGGTTGCGCTCTTATTCGGAGGTGGCCGACGATTCGGTCACTATCCCATCGTTCTTTGAAAACCGCCTGGGTGATAAGTCGCGGACAATTAGATTGGTGAGTTCGATCATCATTGTCGTGTTCTTCACCTTCTATGTGTCGTCGGGCATGGTGGCCGGCGGCAAATACTTCGAATCCACGTTCGGCGGGGATTATCTCACGGGCATGCTCGTCGTGGCATTCATTACCGTGACCTACACCTTTATTGGCGGGTTCTTGGCGGTGTCGTACACGGATGCGGTGCAGGGCATGATTATGTTCTGCTCCTTGATTATCGTACCGGTGATGGCACTGTTGTATCTGGAGGATCCATCGTCGATATGGACGTGGGCAACGTCGAATTCGTATGGGCCGCACGCGGACGGGAACCCCCAGTATTTCTCGTTGATTAGCGGCATTTCGGCGGCGACGATTATTGGCAATCTGGCGTGGGGGTTGGGGTATTTCGGCCAGCCACATATTATCGTGCGGTTCATGGCGTTGCGCACGCCGAAAGATGCCCGAACCGGCCGGATGATCGGCATGAGCTGGATGTTTATTTCGATCATTGGTGCGGTGTTTATTGCGATCATTGGCACGGCGTTCTTCGGCCAAAACCCGGATTTGGCGATCACGGATACGAGTAAATACGAGTCGGTGTTTTTGGATATGGCCCGGATTTTGTTCCATCCGCTGATTGGTGGCCTGATTTTGACGGCGGTGTTGGCGGCGATCATGTCGACGATTTCGTCGCAGCTTTTGGTGTCGTCCACGTCGCTGATTGAGGATATTTTCAAGATCGTGAAGAAGAATCATCCCAGCCAGGATGTGATGATTAACCTGTCGCGTACCGCGGTGATTGTGGTGTCGGTGGTAGCCGGATTGTTGGCGGTGAACCCCAATAATTCGATTCTGGATTTGGTGGGCTTCGCGTGGGCGGGCTTTGGTTCCGCGTTTGGGCCCGCGGTGTTGTTCATGTTGTATTGGAAGCGACTGAATGTGCAGGGCACACTGGCGGGCATGATTGCCGGGGCCGTGGTGTGCGGCGTGTGGGGCAATACCGGGCTCAAGGATGTGGTCTATGAGATGGTGCCGGGCGTGATTGCGGCCACCGTCATCACGTATGTTGTGACGATCATGACCAAGCCCCCGAGCGAGGAGGTTGTGGCTGGCTTCGAACACGCGGTTGAGCGGGAGAAGGAGTTTTTAGCAAAAGCCTAACATTTTGCTTGTCGACGCCCTGTCGGTGGTTGTTCTTTCGTCTCGTAGTCGTAGAGCGCTACCCGCAGGGCGTCCATCATGCTTGTGGTGTCGGCGTGTGGCTTGCTGCGGGCCGCCTGCCGTAGCGCCCGGCTGCGGCTCCGGGACTGCGGGGTGGGGTCATCGAAGTGGACCGTGACGCCGGGCCAGGCGAGTTCGATGGCGTGTTTCAGGTGGGGGCTTTCGGGGCAGAAGATGGTGGGGATAGTGGTAATACCCCGCTGGCGGAGTTGGGTGCCGATGTTTTCCCACACATGGTCGGTGTCTGGCCATAGTCCCAGGGCTTGTTCGGTGCCGTCCTTGTCTATCCCGATGATGATGAATATGCGCTGGTAGGAGTCAGCTATTTTCACGGTGATGGTGTCGACGACGAGCCGGGTGTAGCCGCCGCCCAGGTATCGGCGGTGCCACCGGTTGCTGGCGTTGGGGGACGCGACTGGTGGGGGCGTTGCTGCCACCGGTTGTGGCCTCTCTTCCTCTGGTTCGCTGGGCTCGTAAGGATCCGAGATGAGCTTGATCGCAAGCACCACACAAAGGATGAACACGGGGAACAGCAGGATGTTATCCCTGCTCATAACGACAACGGAGGCGCCACAGACCCACCCGGTAAGGGGTTTCGCCAGGAGGCACCACATGTAGGTTCGTGCCCATAGGTGCAGGGAGGTCAGCAAGATGATGATGGCCGGCACCATGATGATTCCCCTGGCGAATCCGTCGAAACACATGAATCCCACCGCCCCAAGGTAGACGGCAAAGGCCACCCCGGGCCACATGAACGCCATGGTGATTCCGATCACGCATCGGAGGACCAGTATTGCGGCGAGGGGAAAGACCCACATTGTGGTTGTGACGATGGGGAATCCCAGCATCGATGGTGTAGTGGTGGGTGGCGCAACCATGATATGGATGGTGCCGATGGCGGCCAGCGCCCAGGCGAGTGCCAGGTCTTGCCACTGGTTGCGGGATTTGCGCAGCACAAACATGATGACTGCGACGGCCACCAGGAGGGACCAGGGCAGAAGAATGTCGTTGAAGAGATATGTCATTATTTCCCTCGCATGTCGCGGCGTCGAAAAGCTATTCGACGCTTGATGTGAACCGGTGAGGGTATGTTTCCGCCCACTGGTTCATGAGTGGTTTCCAGCCGGTGCCGATGGTGATTTGGTAGGTTGCCTCGTGGTAGTACAGCTTCCGGCGCAGATATGTGACCAGCTTGTCGCTGATGTTTGTATTGCTGTAGCAGACGTCTCTCATCGCGTGGATGACGGCGTTATGGCGGTCGTTTACACGAACCATTTCCGCCTCCGACGACGAGATGTTCGGCATGATGCGATCGCACACGTGTTTCCACATGTCGTAGTGGTCGATGTCGAAGATCTCCATGGTGGCGTGCGGCCACAGGTCGGCGATGCACGACAGTGAGTCGGACGAGGCGGCGCAGCACAGCATGATCGGATCCAGCAAACCACGGCGGGTGAGATTGGCGTGGATCTGCTGCCAGGACAGCTGGTTGCCGAGCCCATCGCTCACCCACACTCCCAGCGTGTGCATGGTGCCGGCGGTGTCTATGCCGGTTATGATGCCCGCCCCTACCCCACCCTGGCGGAAGAATTGTTGCAATGGATGAACCCACAGTGTGGTTTCCTCGATGAGGAGCACGGGGTAGCAGGAATCCACGGGTCGATTCCACCACTGGTCGATGAGCTGCCGTTCCTTGGCTGCTTCTTCGCTCGGCTGGCCGGTCACGGCATCGGGGTCCAGGAGCCGCACGGGATTGATGAATGCCGCCATGACCCCGGCAATCAGCAGCCACGGATGTATGGTGTCGTAGCAGACGAGCCCGGTCAACACCAGGCACGCCGCCCATGTGCCACGCAGTAGCATGACTGCTTTGGCGGGCTGGCACCCCAGCGACAGCCACAAGGCAACCAGGCTGGTCACTGCGACCGTCGCCGCCGGCGATCCCGGGACGAAGTAGGCGCAATACATGCTGGCGCCGAGCAGCCCGGCCGCCAAACCAACGCCGGACCACAGCACGGTGGCGCGACTCTTACGACGCTGGGTGCCGAACACCACCACCGAGAGGATGGCAACCTCTGTCGCATAGTCACCGGTGGGCCGGCTGATGGCCACTACAGCCAGGCCAAGACTGAGCATGATGCCTGGCCATACGGTGATGCGGGGCGAATACCGCCAGTGATGGGCCGATAACACCATGCTTACGGTCGCCAGCGTGAACAGCCAGGTGGCGTCGCCTGCGGCGCCTCGGCCGTAAAAATAGTAGACGCCTATGAGGAAATATCCGAGCAACCAGGAGATTCCGGGCCAAAATATGCTATTCCGACCCCGCACTAGGGCAACCGCATGGTAGACGAAGATGATTCCGCCGGTGATGGCAACCAAAACCACCATGTTTGTCTGGCATTGCCACATCACAAAGAGGCCGATGAGCATCATGACCGGAAAATACAAAACTGACGGCAACCATTTTTCTATGGGTTGTGCCACGGGGAATCACTCCAGGTTGGTGTTGGATCATCTTATGCCTAGTGAAAGCCTCCCCAGACTAGTTTTGTTCCCTAAAGTTGTAGGACCTCTGAAGTCTCCTCCCCTGTCCGGGGCGAAAACCCATTCTTGGCGATGTGACCCCACGCCACAACAATCCATACGGCCACAACCCCAACCCCACCCCTCCCCCATTTAGGGGTACCAAGAGGCAATGATTTCCGCACCTGTCACCCATAATCCTTGCCCTCCCAGTCCCATTGGGCATGCGAATCATGCGACCTGTTTTCTCCGCCACCGGACTACTCATCACCGTGACCATCATCATGTGCCTCACCCTTTTGCCCATCGGCTGCGAGCGGCGCAGCCCCAGCATGACCAAGCTCGCCCAGGTGCCGCAACGCCACACCGTGGTGGGGTATGAGCGGGCGGAATTCGGCGCCGGATGGGGTTCAAGCACGACCCGGCCGGGATGTTCAGTGCGCGACGAAATGCTGCACACGCAGCTGACCGTACTGACGGAATCCGACCGGTGCAAGCCGATTGCGCAGGGGATTTGCCCCTACTCGGGCCGAGTCATCAGCAGCGACCCCGCCATGGCGGCTGGGGAGCCGATCGAGCTGGATCACATCTTTCCCCTGTCGGCAGCTTGGGACATGGGGGCATATGCCTGGCCGATGGCGAAACGGTTGGCGTTTGCCAACGATCCGGCCAACCTGGTGGCCGTGGCCAAGGCCGAAAATCAGGCCAAGTCGGATTCTCTACCATCGGAATGGTTACCATCGGATAGTTCGCAGCGATGCTGGTATGTCAATCAATTGGCAGATATTGCTGTGACGTACGGGTTGGCGGTGTCGGCGGCAGATGCTGCCGTGATGCGTCACCAATGCCCCATGGGTTAATGTTTATACCTATTGTTTCACAATCTACAAAAAGGAAGTTGATATCAATATGATTATGGGTCCGCTCCTGACCATCGTCCACGTTCTCGCCGCCGTTCTGCTGCTCGGGCCGGTTACCGTCGCAGTCTCTCAATTCCAGGTGCAGGCGGTCAAAGCCTACGAAGGTGACACCGCCGCCGGGGGCGCCGCCCGCGTGCTCTACCGCATCACCCAAACCTACGGCATGCTCTCCCTCCTGGTGCCCCTCGTGGGTTTTGCCATCATGTTCACCGGCGACTACTGGCACGAAGGCAGATTCCACACATCCCTGTTGCTGTCCATCATTGGCTGGGCCCTCCTGCTGTTTGTCATCATGCCCCGCCAGAAAACCATGATGGGTGCGCTCCGGCTCCTCCCCGAAGACGAACTCACACACGATTTTCAGGTTACCGACTGGAAAAAAGCCAAGTCGCAGCTGGCAATGTTCGGCGGAATCTTCTCGCTCCTCTGGGTCGTCACCGCAATACTCATGATGCTCCCCCGAATCATGGGGTAATTCGCGCGCGTTGCGACGTCGACAAGCGAGAAGCGATACGCAAGAACCCACGCCCGTTTCTTAACCCAAATGAGGGGAATATAAGACTAAGTTAACGTTTCTTCATCCTAAATTCATCTCTAATTCATAACAATGGGGCATAATAATTAAGGTACACCCGGGGGTTTCGTAATTTGATCCAGCTTTCCTCTGTGTGACATGGTGCAACCAGGTGACGTCGAAACGAACACATCGCCCCCGACTTCACTGCGGAAACACAATTTTGTGATAATTTTGTTACCTACGTATTTTTGGGAGCTTTTACGATCATGCCTTTTGCATCAAAACGATTCGCCCCGATCTTTGGCGTCGTCACACTCCTCATCTTAGTTGCCCTCGCCGGCTCAGCATTATCTAACTCAAAACGACCGCCAAATATTGGGCAAGCTGCCGCATCCGTTGAGCTTTCCGAACCCTCCGAACCCCAGGCAAACGCCGAAGCAGCCGCCGTTGCCGAACCCACCAGCGCCAGCGCCACCCCCACCCCAGCAGCTCCCGAAACCCAGCAACCCACAGCAACCAACAATGGTGGTGGCGCCGCGGCTCCCGCCGCACCCCCCGCAGGCAACCCCAATCAGGGGTCCAATCCGCAATTGCAAATCCCTGGTGTTCCGCAGATTCCCCTGCCAGGAGGCTTACCTAATATTGTGATCCCCAACCCCCCACTGAATTATCACGATCTCAATATTAACTTGGGGTAATCATGGCTCGACACCTTTCCACCCCCAACACCACGGTGCTGTCTTCTCGGCTGCCGACCGGGCTCCCCTCCCGGCTCTCCCCCAATGCCAAGGTGCTCAAATCCATCAGATCCCGCATGATTGCCTGGATCATGCTTGTCGTCTTCACCGCGCTATCCTCGGTCCTCTACCTCACCGACGCGGTACGCCGCGGTGAAATCCACGACTCTGCTAATAATGCGGTGGAACAGGAAATCTCCGAATTCAACTCTTTTGTCAAAGACTCCCCCACCACCTACACCAATGCCCGCCAATTAATCGAAGCCTACCTCACCCAAGAGCTCCCCCAGGGTGACCAAATCCTCCTCGGCGTCTACAAAGGCCGCATAATACAACAAAGCATAGACAAAGAAAAACTCACCAACCTACCCAAAGAACAACGGGACCAGCTCTTAAAAGACATGTTCACCGGATCCAATAGCTCTGGAATCACCAACAACATGCATTGGGCCAGGGTCGAAATCACCACCCCCGGCCAGGACAAACCCGACTATTTCGCCACCGTGGTTTTCACCGACGACCTGTACCGTAACCTCACCACCCAAACTCAGCTGCTCACAACCTTAGGGCTGGTGGTCATGCTTATCGCCGTGATTATCGCCTGGCTCATCGCTAACCAGATTATTAACCCCATTAGGACCCTGCGTAATATCGCCAACCAAATCACCGACTCTGACCTCACCTCCCGCGTCCCTGTCGACGGCGAAGACGAAATCGCCGACCTGGCTGGTACTTTCAACCGAATGCTTGATCGAATTGACACCGCCTATAAGGCGCAGCGGCAATTCGTCGACGACGCCGGCCACGAGCTCCGCACCCCCATCACCGTCATCCGTGGCCACCTGGAACTCCTCGACACCGCCACCCACGAGCAGCGGGAACGCAGCGTCAAACTATGCATGGACGAACTCGACCGCATGACCCGCATGGTGAACGACCTACTGACCCTTGCCATTGCCGACGCAGACGGCCCCAGCTTCCTCCACATGCAACCCATCGACCTCACCGAACTCACGATCGATATTGAAGATAAGGCCGACATGGTCTCCGGCGGCCGGGCCAAGGTGACCGAAATCGCCGAAGGTTTTGTGTTAGCGGACGCGCAGCGCATCACCGAGGCTATTCTGGAATTAACCCGCAACGCAGTGAAATACACCAATGATGATTCCCCTATCATCATTGGATCCACCAATAAAGACGGTCAGGTTGGTTTCAGCGTCCGAGATTTCGGCCCCGGTATTGATAGTGCAACCCAAGAGATTCTCTTCCATCGATTCAATCGGGGCGAACAATCCCCCTCCTCCGACCAGGTACCGAAGAAAGGCGCTGGACTGGGTCTTTCCATTGTCAAGGTGATCGCCGAAGCACACGGCGGGCACGCTTGGGTAGACTCGACACCAGGCCTAGGCTCGACGTTTGGTATCACTTTCCCTGCAACTATTCCCCCAATCCAATCAGAAATCATTGATATTTATAAGGAGTATTAAATGAGCCGTATCTTAATCGCTGAGGACGATAATGGGATTGCAGAGTTCATTGCCCGAGGCCTAGAGTCCGCAGGTTATTCCTGTGACGTGACCGACAATGGCCCCGTGGCTTTCGGCATGGCTAGGTCCGGCGCTTACCAGCTCATGATACTTGACCTGGGCCTCCCCAATATGGACGGCACCGATATTCTCGAACAGCTACGATCGTTGGGCACCACCTTACCCATCATCGTGCTCACGGCCCGCACCGCCTTGGAGGACCGGCTGCGCACCCTGGAGGGGGGCGCCAACGACTATATGCCCAAACCATTCCAGTTCGCCGAGCTATTGGCCCGGGTACGGCTGCGCCTGGCCGAAAGCAACCCGGACATGAATGGGGCGAACAGCACCCAGATTCACCATAACGGCATGGTGCTGGATTTACGGGCCCATAGGGTGCTTATCGACGACAAATGGCGAGACCTCTCCCGTAGGGAATTGGGTTTGTTAGAGACCCTCATGCGGCACCCCCGGCAGATTCTTTCCCGCAGCCAATTGCTCAGCCAGGTGTGGGGGATGGATTTCGACCCGGGTTCAAACGTGGTGGATGTATATATCCGCAGCCTGCGGAAGAAGATCGGCGCCGACAAGGTGGAGACGGTTCGGGGATCCGGCTACCGACTCAAATAGGATCTTCCGCTACCTGCTACCTGCCCCAAGACATGGCATGGCCCACCACGCACCCATATTGGTGAAAACCACTGGGTGTGTGGTGGGCCAACTATGTGTCACATGACTGGTGTGGGGTTACTCCCGCCAGTCGCGGTCGCCCCGATCACGGCTGTAGCCGCCCCGATCACGATCACCCCGGTCACCGCGGTTATAGCCGCCGCGACGATCGTTCCAGTCGCCCCGGTCCCGGTTTCGGCCACCGTTACCTCGGTCACGGTTGTAGCCGCCCCGGCCGCCGCGATCCCCGCGATCATCCCAATCACGGTCGCCTCGATCGCCCCGGTTGTAGCCGCCACGACCCCGGCCGCCGGTATCTTTCTCAATGTGAATCAGCTGGCCGGAAATGCGGGTGTCCCGCAGGTTATCGAACACCGACTTCGGCAGCCCCTTGGGAAGTTCCACCAGGGTGAAGTCCGAGCCAATAGTGATGCGACCAAAGTCCTTATTGGACAGGCCGCCCTCATTTGCCAAGGCACCGACGATGGCGCCCGGGCGCACATGCTGCCGCTTGCCCACTGCCAACCGGTAGGTTTCCATGTCTTGGCTGCCCCGATCGAACCGACCCCGGCCGCCCCGGTTGTAGCCGCCGCGACGATCATCCCGGTCCCGGTCGAACCGATCATAGCCCCGGTCGCCGCGATCATTCCGATCGCGGTCTCGCCGGTTGCGGCGCTTCTCCGCCGGCGGCTCCGTCATCAGGAATTCGTCACCTGCCCGGGCCTGGGTGGCCAGGGCTGCGGCAATGTCTTCTAATGGCACGTCATGCTGTTCCGAATAGGTCTTGACCAGGTTACGGAACACCGCCACCTGGGTGTTTTCCAAAGATTCGGTGATGGAGTCCGCGAACTTGGCCTTGCGGGACTCGTTGACCTCGTCAACGGTGGGCAATTCCATTTCCTGCAGGGGCGCATTGGTGGCCCGCTCAATATTCCGCAGGAAGCGGCGCTCCCGGGGAGTAACAAACAAAATCGCCTCACCGCTCCGACCGGCACGTCCAGTGCGGCCAATGCGGTGCACATAGGATTCCGTGTCGGAAGGAATGTCGTAGTTCAAAACGTGGGAGATGCGTTCCACGTCCAGGCCGCGGGCGGCCACGTCGGTGGCCACGAGAATATCGAGGCGGCCGTCCTTCAGCTGCTCAACAGTGCGTTCGCGCTGCTGCTGGGCGATATCGCCGTTGATGGCGGCCGCGTTGAAACCGCGGGCACGCAGCTTCTCGGCCAATTCCTCGGTTTCGAATTTGGTGCGCACAAACATAATCATGGCCTCAAATTCGGTGACTTCGAGAATGCGGGTGAGCGCGTCCAGCTTATTGCGGTGGGCCACGTTCAAGAACCGCTGGGTGATATTGGTGTTGGTGCGGGTTTCAGACTTGACCTGAATCTCGTGCGGGTCGTTCATGTACTGCTTCGACAACCGGCGAATCCCGCTGGGCATGGTTGCAGAGAACAGTGCGACTTGTTTTTCTTCCGGGGTGTCCGCAAGGATGCGTTCCACATCTTCCTGGAAACCCATGTTGAGCATTTCGTCGGCCTCGTCCAGGACGAGGAACCGCAGCTCGGAAATGTCGAGGGAGCCTTTCTCCAGGTGGTCGATAACCCGCCCAGGGGTGCCCACAACGATTTGGGCGCCGCGGCGCAGCCCAGAAAGCTGAATGCCGTACGCCTGGCCACCATAGATAGGGAGGACAGAAATATCACCGTCGAGGTGGTCGACAAAAACCTGGAAGGAGTCAGCAACCTGGAGGGCTAGTTCCCGGGTGGGGGCAAGGATGAGTGCCTGGGGGTGGCGGATGTCGGCGTCGATAAGCGACAAAATGGGCAGCGCGAATGCTGCGGTTTTGCCGGTGCCGGTTTGGGCCAGACCGAGCACATCATGCCCATCGAGGAGCACGGGTATGGTTTGGGCTTGGATGGGTGACGGGGTTTCAAACCCCACATTTTCTACTGCTTTGACTACAGGCTTGGGAAGGCCCAGCGTATCAAAGCTGGTGCCTGGGGTTTCTTCTGAGTCATTTTCATCAAAGTCGGTGGCCTCAGAAGTGTCCGCAACCCTGGAGTCGTCGCCACCCGGTTCCTCGACAACCACTTCGTCGAGGGTGATGGGATTGGGCGTGACTTCCTGCGAAGTTTCCTGAGATTCCGACACTACATTATTCTCGTCCGGCTCGAAAGCGCTGCCGGTAGCGTCATCGGTAATACTCATTGCAGCACCACAGTACGCTATTTTATGACTAATAGCGAACCAGCACGACGTGTGTCTTATCAGATGTGATTTATCCTGGTGAGCTTTTCGACGGTGGGCAGGTCGGCGGGCGCCCAATCAAGTTCGGCAAGGTGCTGCGGGACCCGCCAGGTGATGGTCTGATGCTCCAGGGCCTGGGGCTCACCGGATTCTATGGTGCAGCGGTAGGTGCTGAGCGCAATATTATTGTGAATGGTTGTGGTGATTTTATCGCCAACGGTAATGACGCAGCCGAGTTCTTCACGGATTTCCCGTTTGAGAGCCTGCTTTGGGGTTTCACCGTTTTCGATTTTACCACCGGGGAATTCCCACATGTGGGTGTCGGCGCGCTGGGCGGCAAGGATCCGACCGTCGCGGGTAATGACGGCACCAACAACCTCCGTAAGTTGGGTATCACCCAGGTCGGATGGCCGGTGAAGGGTTTCCTTGGCCCGCAGCCAGGTTCCGAGGGCAACAAGGATAACGGCCCCGGCAATGAGGAATGCGTATTTGTAACCGTACTGCTGCACCACCCAGCCGATAACCAGAGGCCCGAGAATGGTGCCGCAGTCACCGGCCATTTGGAAGGCCGCCAGGGTTTTCCCACCGTTCCGGTCGGAGCCAATAATGTCGGCGAGGGCGGCCTGGATGGGCGGATTGCTGAGCCCGGCCCCGAGGCCGGCGCAGGCGGAGAACACAACGAGAACCCCGAAACTATGGGTGAACCCGAAACTAGCGGTGAAGACCATCGCCACGAGAAGCCCACAATAAATGGGTGGTTTGCGCCCAATAGCGTCGGCAACGCGCCCCGAGAATTGCAAGGCGATGGCGTTGCCCACGGCGTAGGCAGAGAGCACGTAGCCGGCAACGGTCCCGCCATTGGTGAAGGTGGCCTCGACGAAAAGCGGGACCACGGCGACCCGCACCCCAAAGTTCACCCACCCGTTGGCGAACGAGGTCACGATAATGGCCCGATAGGTGGGGTGGCGAAGCGCCTCCAGGACTCCCAGTTCCAGCCGGGTGTCCTGGGATTGTGCCACACGGCTACCAATGTGTTTGGGCATAGACAGCCACACGACGAGGGAAGCCAAGGCCAGAAACAGCCCATAGATGAGGAATGGCCAGCGGAACCCCAAGACCGAGAGGAGCGACCCCAAGGCGGGGCCGAAGACGGAGCCGAAGAGGAACCCGGAGGCATAGGCGCCGGAGCAACGACCCCGGATGGTGGGCGGGGCAAGCCGCACGATGAGCCCCATGGCGGACACGGTAAACATGGTGGACCCAAACCCGGCAAGTCCCCGAAGGAGCACAAGATGCCAATACTCTTGAGCGGCGGCAATGAGCCCGGTGGTGACGGCAACAATGAGCAGACCGGTGATATACACCCAGCGGGCACCGAGTTTGTCGACAAGTTTGCCACCGGCGGGGGCGAACACGAGCCTGGTGAAGCTGAACGCGGAGATAACGGCGCCGGCCGCAACCGCACCGACGCCGAAGCTGGTGGCAAGCTGCGGGAGGATGGGAGAAATGAATCCGTAACCTAGGGCAATGATGAAGGCGGCAATCACCAAAATCCAGATTTCCCGGGGGATTCTCTCTGCCGGGCGGGCGGTTGGGTCACTGTTGGTAGTCATCGGTTCCAGCGTAGACCTTACCCAAGGAAAATCCGTAAAAAACCAACGGTCCTCGAACACATTTTCGTATGCTTAGATGGGGTGTCCGAGACGGGCTTTAAGGTGATAACCATGATGATGCACCAGGATTTTCCCGAATTATTTCCTGCGCCTTCCGACCCCGGCGCCATGGCGGATCGGGCCGTGACCCAGCATCCGCAGACCGTTGCAGCATTGGGTTCGGTGATACGTCATCCTCGTTCGCTGTCGCGCCCGGTGGCAACATGGCGGCCGCCTACCAAGAAACTCCCAGCGCTGACCGGCCGAAGGCGGTTGAATGCCACGATTTCCCGGCATCGGGTGGGCCCGGCGGTACGGCGAAGGTTATATACGCCGGATGATCCGCGGGTTGCCGCCTACCTGGTGTTTTTGCGAATCTCTGCCCCCGATGGACGATGGGTGGATCCGGGGGTTGCCGAGGGGTGGGTGCGGGCGTTGGTGGGGTCGGATTATGTCGAATGCGTGCACGAATTGCCGCGGGAGTCGACGCCGACGTATGTGTGGGTGGTTGATGGTTCGTTTCTGCCGATTGCGTCACCGGCCGAATTGGTTACGCCAGCGCCAGTTCCCGCACGGTAGCGTATTGTGAGACTTCCGCCATCAGGGTGGGATCGTGGCAGGTCATGATGATCGCCGGCGGTCGGTTCCCGTGAAGATGGCGGTGTATAAGCCGGTGGAGCTGGGTGCGACCCGGGTAGTCTAGCCCTACGTCGGGTTCATCCAGCAACACCACATCAGTTCCCCGGTTGAATACCTTTTCGACCTGCGCGAGTCGCAGCATGGTGGGGGTGAGGTCAAGTGGGTGGGTTTCGGGGTCGATGCTGGCCAGGGCCCCGGCCGGCTCGCCGCTGATGAAGTCGCGGAGGGTGGTTTCTATTACCTGGTCGCAGGCGCGTTGAGTTTGCAGGCTTATCGACGCCGGTTGCGGCGTGAGCGCCAAAGTGTGGAGGAGGGTGGTTTTCCCCACCCCGTTGGGGCCCCGGAGCCAGCAGATTTCGCCGCGTTCGAGGCGCAAATGCAGTGGTGGCGTGGTAAATCCGGGTTCGGTGGGAGTGGTGAATTGCCACCAGCACCGGCGGGGTGGTTCGCGCTTACCTGCGACATCACCCAGGTCGATGATATCCCCGGTGGGGACGCATGGTGGTAGTTGTGGGGATAGGTGCTGCCCGGTGTAGGGGACCATGGTGCCGTCGCGGAGTTCGAAGCAGTCAAAGTGGTGGTCGATGGGGGGCAGACTGTGGGCAACGGCGATGATATCCCCCGGATAGCGGTCCAAAATGTCGCACACTTGTTTGCATGATGCGGTGTCGAGGCCGGCCCAAGGGTCGTCGAGAATGAGGGTGCCTGCTTGGAGCACCAGCACGCTGGCCAATGCCACCCGGCGGGTTTGGCCGCCGGAGAGCCTGGTGGGGTGGGCTTCCGCTAAGTCCATGAGGTTCAAATCGGTGAGGATTGCGGTCACTTGGTCGAGCATGATGTCGGGATGAATGCCGCGTTGTTCCAGGCCGAAGGCGACTTCTTCGATGACGGTGTCACGGAGATAGGTGAGGTGGCAGGTGGCGTCGGCTCCCAGGTAGGCGACCTGGCCCCGCGGAGCGGCGTCGACAAGCTCGCTGGCCCACGATGAGAGGCCGTCACCAATGATGAGGTGGCGTTTCATACGGTGACCACCAAAGTGATGGCAGCCAGGGGCAGAAGTATTCGAACAAGTTTTTGTACTGGGCTGTCGGGTGGGGGTCGCAGCACAGTGCGGCGGCCGGGGAGTTCCAGGCCCATGGTGGTCATGGCAGTGGCGCGCTGCCCACCATGGTAGAGCACTTGCACCAGCACGGGTATGACCAGGTTGCCGGGGTGTGGGGTGCGGCCGGTGAGTCGGCAGGCGTCGCGCATGCGCCGGGTGATGTCGTGGGCTTGGGGCAGAAATTGGATGGCGGAGCCCAGGATGAAGCTTATGCTGTGGTGGATGCGGGCGGTTTGGAGGGCCTTGACCAGCTCGGGGATGCGGACAGCTGTGAGCGCGGACAACAGTGCTGCGATGAGCGCGGCGAATCGGAGGCTCAACTGCCCGGCGGTCACCAGCCCGTCCCGGTAGGTTGCGGCGAAGGGCACGTAGATGAGCAGCATGGACAGGCCGGTGGGGAGGCTGAGGGCCAGGGTGGTGGCGATGAGCGAGAGGTTGCGGGTGGTTACTGTGCCCACGACCAGTGCCACAATCATCACGGTGGCGGACACCCATGGATTATTCAGCCCTAACACGATGATCCAGGTGGTGAACCCGCACACGATGCTGGTCAGGGGGTTAAGTGCGGGCATGGAAGCTCGCTAGGGTTTTCTTCGGCAGGGATCGGATTGCCACATGGACGATAATCATGACCAGCGCCTTGTCGAGGGGGTCGGACACGAGTGATTGGGCGGTGACGGATCCGATGAGGGAGTTTCCCATTTCCCGAAATAATGACACGAGGGCGCCCGTGCCCACGCCGGCGGTTCCGCCATAGACGAACGCGGCGACGGGAGCCGCCAGCATGCCGGAAATGATGCCAAGCACCACCCCGGCCGTGATGGTGAGGGGAATGTTCCGCAGCATCCCCTTGGCAATCATGACCCCGGACAGCAGCCCGACCATGGCGGATACCGCCGCGAAGGGCAGGGCCGCAGGGTTGAAAAGCCCCCAGACGATGCTGCTGAGGGTGCCGGTGGCCAGGCCGGCGATGGGCCCGGCGAGTCCCGCCACCAGGACGGTGCCCACCGAGTCAAGGTAGAGGGGGATGCCCACGGAGCCGACGATTTGGCCGATCACAATGTTGAGCACCAGGGCAGCGGGGATGATGGCGATGGTGCGGGCGGGCAGGATCGGCAGGCTGGCCGACAGCAACAGGATCGCGCCGAGCACATAGCCGCCCAGGGTGATGAGCGCGGGGCTGGACCCGCCGACGGATTCCCAATCGGTGGGGCGGGTGAAAACCAGATAGAACCAGGTTCCGAAGATGACGGCAACGCCTACTGTGGCGCGGATACGTTGGGCGGTGGTGAGTGCGGGCATGGGGGTATCACGTCCTGTTAAGTGGGCATGCGAAACTAAACCCCTATGTCACCTCGGAGTCGTTCCCATCCTAAAGCATGGGTGGCGTCGACGCCAAAAGCTTAAGACTGCGGAAAAACTCCGCCCAGGCCTGCTGCGGGTCCACGCTGGTCACCAGCTTGACGACGGGTTTTCGGCCGGGTTGACCGGTGGTTTCCGCCAACCAATGCCCCTTGAAGTCGGCCACGGTGGTGCCGCGCAGCAAGGGTGAGGTGGTTTCCACGTCGACGGCCACGGTGGTGGTGGCATAGTCGACAGTGCCCAGGGCCACCATGGTGGTGATGAGGTCGTGGATTTGGGCCTGGTAGCCCTCCCCCATGGCCTGGTGGAATTCGAAATAGAATCGCAGCAGGTCTGGCAGAACATCAGCCAGTGGGTGGTGTGCGGCGGCAAGAATATCGCATGCGGCATCGAGCAGGGCGGGTGAGAGCAGCATGCTTTCCGTCACGGGCTGGGAGCGCACCCCCAGGGGGCAGACGGTGATGGGAATGGTGGCGTGAAATACTTCGGCGGCGGCGTGGGGGTCGACCCACGTGTTCCACTCCGCGGTGGGGGTGGTATTGCCGGGGTACAGGTAGGCGCCGCCCATGAGGCAAATGCGCTGGTGGGCGGGGTGGGTACGCAGATAGGTAGCCAGGTTCGTGGCTGGCCCGGTGATAATCAGGGTGGCGTCCCGGTTGGCGCACCACAGATCGTCCCACCCGGTGTCGGTGGCGGGCACGCCCACGGGAACCGTGTCGGGCCGCTCTCCCGGGGTCACCGCTATCGTGTCCGTGCTGGTCTCTGGGGGAATCACATAGCCCAGGCCATGCGGCCCGTGGGTTTCCGGGGTGGTGACCAGCGGCACCGCCAGGGGCGTCGGCACGCCCGCCACCACCGGCACATCTGGCAGGCCGCAGAGGCGTAAAATGTGAGTGCTATTGAGGGCGGTTTGGGTGACGTCGACATTGCCTGCGGTGGTGGTGACCGCCCGAAGCTGCACCTCCCCCGCGGCCACAAGACCGGCCAGGTAGACGAGCGCCAGGGCATCGTCGATACCGGTGTCACAGTCGATCAGAACCGGGTGGTTGCTATTCGTCCTCGTCATCGTCGTCATCATCATCTTCGTCATCGTCGTCGAAGAAGAATTCGTCGTCATCATCCTTGCCGAAAAGGTCGTACACGTCCGGCTCACCGTCATCATCGTCGTCGAGGGGCACCAATTGCTCCGCCCAGGATTCGGCCTGATCCGCCGCCAACGACAGGACGTCGAAAAGCTTATCGAAGTCGGTGAAGGAACCCAGGTCCAGGGTTTCGGTACAGGTCTCTAGGATACTGCTGGCGTATTCCTCGATCTTGGCGTTGACCTCTCTCATGCTGAGCTTCCGCACCTCCCCCATGGCCGAAAAATGCCGTTCCGCCTCCATCATGTGGGCCTCAAACTCGGGGTCGACAGCATCAAACTGCACCTTTGCCGTGGGAATGCCCTCGACAATCTCAATCGTCACCGTCACACTGGTGTTATCACCCAGCGAAGCGGATACCCGATTTTCTTCCTCATGATCCTGCACAAACTCCAGGTCAGCTATGCGCTCATCAGTACCATCCAATAAATCCCCCAACAAGGTCACCACCTGGTCGGTGGCAATATGCGACGCCACGGCCTGCACCGCGTCGGGCACCGAAAACGCCACGGACACCAGCACCGCCTCGAAATCCGCATCCCAATCATCGTCCGCGGTGGCAATATACACGTTTGCCGCCGGCACGAGGGGGTCAATTTCCACGAACTGTATCTCCACCTCTGAGGTGATAGGCACAAAAAGCGTATCTCCTTGAACCCGGGATTCGATTCCGTCGGCATCCAACGCGGTGGCAATTTCCTCAAAGAAGGTCATGACGACACTCATCCTCAAAAAATCATGTGATTACTGTGGTTATGGTTACACAGCGTGGTAACCCCTAGTGCACACACTAACCTACTTCGCCACCCCTTGGGGCTAATACTGAGAAGCAGCCGCAATAATCCCAGCTATCCGCTTCTTTTTCGGCACGTGCGGACAGGGGGCACAATATCCCGCATCATCCCCATGAAAAACCATGCAACAGCTGCTGCGATGCACCACCAAATAGTCCGGCTCCACATCCCCCGGCCGCACCGGCACCACCTGGTCGTCGCAAACCTGTTCAAACCTTAATGGGGGGAGGCGAACGTCCGCAACCTGCTGCAACCCTTGGTGTATCTCCGACGCCACCGCGATGGCCCGGTCCTGCTCAAAATGCTCATTACCGGCTCCCACCGCCGGCTGCACCATCCCGTCCGCCACCACCGCCCACAACGGTGCCGGCCGCACCTTCGCCACCCGGCACAACGTTGCGATAATTGGCGCGAAACTTTCCCCCGCATGCCTGCCCGATGCCGCATAGCTTTCTGCCCGCCGGCCCGGCCGAAACCCAAACCAATACCCCTCCCCCTCGTCCCGCTGAAACACCAACCCGGAGGACAAATCCAGGTCGGGAATCTCCTCGGTGAGCACCATTGCCACCACCGATGGTGCCACCACCGACCAGGTCAGTGAAAACAACCACATGTGCGCCCCAAAACGATCCTCGTGCAGCTTATAGGTTTGCCGACCCGTGGCAATTCCCCGCCGCACCACCTGATCGCTGGCCAGCATTTCGGCCGACAGCGCCGCCCCCAGCGACTCATCCACGCAGGGCGCATACTGTGGCTGGCCTGCCACCGCCCGGGCGATCGCCCGATCCACGGCGTGGGAAATATTGGTGGGGCTCATAGGTGAATCCTCCTCACGAATTGTTCGAGCAAAACCGACAAACACAACACCGGTAGCACTGCCACTGTCCTATCCGCCGGTTTCTGCATAATCCCAGTCTACGGGCATCCGCAGGTGAGTTACTCGGTTTCCAATAACTTTGCCATCACCTCGGGGCGGCCCTTCCCCCACTCCACCATGCTGTAGTTCTCCCACGCCACCCGCCGGGCCGCGCCGGGGTCGTACACCACATAGGCGGTGGTGTCGAATACTTTGGTGGCCCGGCCGGGCAGGGTGTCACTGGGCATGCGATATTGCGGCCAATCGGTTTCCGGGGTGGTGGCCACCCCGGTTCCCGCCGCAGCGGTGGCGGTGTTGTTCGGGTTGCCGGTGTGAATGAAGCTAGCCCAGTAGCTTTGCATTTGGTCCCGCAGCGTATGGAGCTCCTCCCAGCCACCCAGCTTATTAATGGCCGCAGCTTTGGAGCCATCCAGGTCACCAAAAACCGGACTGAGTTCGGCGGTGTGAGAGGCCCCAATGCCCAGCCATCGGAGGGCTGCAGGCGCATAGTCGAATCTGTACATCCAGGTGGGGGCGGAGAGGCTGTGGGCGGAGGCGGCGATCACGCTGGGCGCCCAAAACACCGAATCGGTGAGCAGTTCGGCATAGTCATTGCGGGAGGCAGCGTTGTTGTAGAACCGGAGAATGGTGTCGGCGCCGTGCGGGTCGTAGCCTTCCAGCATGGTGCGGGCCCGCTGCGCCCGCTTCTTCGACCTGAAATAGAATGTTTTTGCGAACGCCACTTCGTCGATATTGGTGCCAATCATGAGGGGGATTTTGTGTTGCTCCCCGGCGCGGAACGTGGTGATGGGGTGGTCGCGGATGAGGTCACCGTCGACAATGGCGCCGAAGCAGGCGTTGAGGTTGAGGAGTTCCCCGCTGCGCCATAGCATGGATTGACCAGCATTAATGAGGGTTTCGGGGCTGAGTTCCCGCAGTTCGTCCAGGGTGGGATTGGTGAGTCCGGCGCGGGTGACGAGTTCGTTGCACCAAAAGGCGGCTTGGGCGGCGGAGTGGACGGCGGCGACGGGGGCGGATTGGGCGATGGCCCGGTGGAAGAGGCCACGTGCCGCGGGAACGCACATGAGAGTGATGACGCTGGCGCCGCCGGCGGATTCGCCCATGAGGGTGATATTGGTGGGGTCGCCACCGAAGCTGGCGATGTTGTCTTTGACCCAGTGGAGGGCGAGGAGTTGGTCGAGGACGGCGGGGTTGGGGACGCAGTCGTCGCCGAAGCTGGAGAAGTCGAGGTAGCCGAGGGCGCCGAGCCGGAAATTCAGGGAGACATAGACCACGTCCATGGCTTGGACGAGGTAATGGCCGCGGAGGACTTGTTGGTGGCTGGATCCGTAGATGAAGGAGCCGCCGTGGAGGTAGACAACGACGGGGAGGGTGCGGTCGTCGTCGGGGCGGACAATATCGAGGTTGAGGCAGTCTTCGCTGCCGCGGATGCGGTCGCTGGGGGTGAGGGAGGGTTGGGCGGCAATGGCACCGTATTCGGTGCAGTCTTTGATGCCGTCCCATCGTGGTGCCGGGTGGGGGGCGCGGAATCGGTGGTTGCCGGCGGTGGTGTCGCCGTAGGGGACGCCGCGCCAGGTGCGGAGGGGGCCGGGGATGGTGAGTCTAAGGCCGCGGATAGTGCCGGCGGTGGTGGTGATTATGAGGTCGTCGGTGACCTTGTTGCGGGGTGTGTGATTGGGGGTTTTGACGCTGGTGTCCGCCGCGTGTGTGGGTTCCGCAGGGTCGCCTGTCGAAGCATTGGTGGGATGGGGGCCGAGGGGGTACCGCATATTTCACTAGAGTAGGTGACATGGTGAATTACGTCGACCGGGATACGGTTTTGTGCATTTCTTTGGCTGCCCGCCCATCGAATCATGGGGTGCGGTTTCATAATTGGCTTTATGACAAGTTGGGGTTGAATTATTTGTACAAGGCGGTGGCGCCGACGGATATTGCGCAGGCTGTGGCGGGTATTCGGGGTTTGGGTATTCGGGGAGCGGGGGTGTCGATGCCGTATAAGCAGGCGGTGATCCCGCTTGTCGACGAGTTACACCCTTCGGCGGCCCGGATCGAGGCGGTGAATACCATTGTCAATACGGATGGGCGATTGGTTGGGTACAACACAGACTATGTGGCGGTGGCGGACTTGTTGCGGGAGCACGAGGTGGATCCGGGCCTGTCGGTGGTGGTGCGGGGGTCGGGCGGCATGGCGAATGCCGTGGTGGCCGCCATCGCGGATCATGGCATGACTGGCACGGTGGTGGCACGGAATGCGGCGACCGGTCAGTCATTGGCCTCGCGGTATGGGTGGTCGTATTCGGATGCGGTGCCGGCCGGGGATCTGGGGTTGGTGGTGAATGTGACCCCGTTGGGTATGGCTGGGGCGGATGCGGATGTGCAGTCGTTTAGCGATGCGGAGATTCAGCGTGCCCAGGTGGTGTTTGATGTGGTGGCGTTTCCGGTGGAGACCCCGTTGATTCGGGCGGCCACTCGGCTGGGGGTGCCGGTGATTACTGGTGGGGAGGTTATCAGCAGGCAGGCTGCGGCACAGTTTGAGCTCTATACCGGGGTGCGGCCAACGCCGGAGGATGTGGCCGCCGCGGAGGAGTACGCCTCGGCATAGAACCAGCACATATGGGGAGGTAAGAGGAATAAGGGGTAAGGTTTTTACGCCCTGAGCGAATCGGTGTGCACCTGGCGGCCTCCACCGTTTAAAGTTGAGCACTACCAGTCATAATTGATGAAAAGGTAGGTGCGAAACCTAATGTTTAAGTCTCGGTCGAAGTCGCAGGATTCCTCGGATGCGGTTGTGGTGACTGATTATGTTCATTCGGATCCGGAAGCGTTGATGCAGGAGTCCGGGTTGGTGGCCAGGTGGTTGGTGACCGGTTTAGATAAGGCGGCGAAGCTGCAGCACAAGACGATTGTGAAGTACGTGGATCGGCTGAAGGAGAAGAATCCACAGGCCACCCCGGCCGAGATTCAGGCGAAGTTGGATAAGCATTTCCTGTTGACGATCACCGGCACCGGCGCGGGCGCGGGTGTGACGGCGGCGATTCCGGCGGTGGGGTTTGTGACGGGGGCTGCCGCGGTCGGGGTGGAGTCGTTGGCGTTTTTGGATGCGGCAACGTCTTATGCGGTTGCCTCCGCGTATTTGCGGGGGGTGGATATCAGCAACCCGGAGCGTCGTAAATCGATTGTGTTGTTGTCGGTGGTGGGTTCGGAGGGCACGCCGTTGGCGACCGCCACGATGGGGACGGATTCGACGATTGCGCTGCTCACTAGGGCGTCGACACCGAAGTTGAGCGATTTGAATAAGAAAATGTTCAACTTCGCCATGAAGCGCATCAGTAAATCCATTCGACTTGCGTGGTTGGGTAAGCTCATGCCGTTGGGGATTGGTGCCGTGCTAGGATCCGTTGCTAACCGTAAGATTGGCAATAATCTGATCGATCATGTGGCCGAAACCTTAGGGCCGCTTCCCACGAGTTTTTAGTTTTTCAAACCTGTATGCATGTTTCTTCGACGCTGCGGCAGCTGTGGCGGACCGCACGGAAAACCCCCGTCACCGTGGCCTTGGCGTTGATATCCACGCTGATGGTCACGCTGTGTGACATCGTTATTCCACTTATCACCGCCACCGCGATTGATAGCGCCACCGCGGCCGACGGCGGTCATTCCGCCGGTGGGGTGTCGATCACTACCGTTGTGGTGTTGCTGGTGGTGGCGGCGCTTGTGCGCTACCTGTTTCAGTTCGGTCGGCGCTACACGGCCGGCCGGTTATCGAACACTGTGCAGCACCGGTTGCGGGTGGAGATATTGCGCAGCCTGCAGCGTCTCGACGGCCCGGGGCAGGATCGGTTACGGACCGGGCAGGTGGTATCCCGGTCGATTTCTGACCTGAATTTGACGCAGGCCATGGTGGCCATGATGCCGCTGATCGTGGGCCATGTGCTCAAGATCGTCATCACGTTGGGGGTGATGTTGTGGATTTCCCCGCTGCTCACCCTGATTGCGGTGGTGTTGTTGCCCCTGTTGGCGTGGCTCACGATGATGTCCCGCCCCACCTTGTTTGCGGCGACGTGGGCCGCTCAGCAGGCCGTCGCGGACCTGTCGACCCACGTGGAGGAGACCGTCAGCGGCATTCGGGTGGTGAAGGCCTTCGTCCAGGAATCCCGGGAGGTGGCGACGCTGCGGAACGCCGCTCGGGTGGTGTATGCGCAAATGATGCGGGCCGCCCGGTTGACTGCCCGCTACCGGCCGTTGGTGCAGCAAATACCGAACATATCCCTGGTGCTCAGCATTGGGGTGGGTGGTTTTCTGGTGTTGCACGGCGACATGAGCATTGGCGTGTTTGTGGCCACGAGCGTGTACATGGTGTCGCTTACCGCGGTGGTGTCCATGGTGGCGGGCATGCTGGTGCAGCTGCAGCTCGGCATGTCGTCCGCCGCACGGGTGTTCGATCTCATAAATATCCGGCCTGACACTACCACCCCACCGAATCCCGAGCCAGTACCGGATGGACCGCTCGGCATTGAAGTGTCGGGGGTGGATTTCACCACCAACGATCAACGCGTGTTATCGCAGTGCACCATGGCGGTATCACCCGGGGAAACCCTGGTTATCGTGGGTCCGGCTGCCGCCGGGAAAACGATGCTCGTGCAACTATTATGCGGCTTCTACCAGCCCGATTCCGGCAGCATTTCGCTTGTCGACGCCGCGGGCCGCCGCACCGACTACCACAGCCTGGATCTCGCCGACCTGCGGCAGGCTGTCGCATGCGTGTTCGATGAGCCGTTTCTGTATTCCGCCACCATCCGCGACAACATTGATATGGGCCGCGGCCTCACGGACGATGACATTTGGGCAGCCGCCCGCCACGCCGCCATAGACCGCACAATCGCCGACCTTCCGAACGGCCTCGACACCACCGTCGGGGAGGGTGGCCTCACGCTTTCCGGTGGTCAACGCCAACGCATCGCCCTGGCGCGGGCACTGGCCGGCAACCCGCGCATCCTCATTCTCGACGACGCCACCTCCGCCATCGACGCCAGCACCGAACGCACCATTTTCCGCAACCTCACCCACCACTTTGCCGACACCACCGTCATCGCCATCGCCCACCGGCACTCCACCCTCGACATCGCCGACCGGGTAGGACTCATGGAAGACGGCGCCCTCACCGCCACCGGTGACCTGGCCACCATGCACCAAAATCACCGATTCAGCCACCTCATGGACCTGAACTTTCCCTCGGCGACCCCCGCAGGCGACCCTATCCCCTTCGACGATGGCCCTACGGAGCCCGGCGTCGATAAGCTGTGGCCCACGGTCGCCACCACGGACGCACGGCTCACCATGTCACGGACCGCCATGCGCACCGCCGCCGCCATGGCCGGCGCGAACCCGGCTGCCGGCGGCCGGGGCACCACGCGCGGCAACATGGCCTCAACCACCATGCCCGCCACCAAGGAACTCCTGGCCCGCGTCGACCGACTACCGCCCGCCACCGCAACCCCCAAAACCATCACCCACTCCCCCACCGCAAAGGTGACCGCCGGCTCACTGTTTTACTCCGTGCGATGGTTACTGCTCCTCGTCGTCGGCCTCTTCACCACAAGCGTGCTCACCGGACTGATCATCCCATCCCTCATCCGCCACGCCATCGACCGCGGTGTCGCCCTGGGAGACGAAACCACCATGTGGCACGTCACCCTGGTCGGCCTTGGCGTTGTGCTCATCACCTGGGCGCTCACCGTCGCCACCACCATTTTCACCTCCCTCACCGGGGAACGCCTGCTCTACGATCTCCGCATCCGTTCGTACACGCATTTGATGCGCCTGCCCATGCGCTATTTTGAGGCCACCAACACCGGCACCATCATGACCCGCATGACCACCGACATTGATGCCCTCAATGGTTTCCTGCAATCCGGGTTCACCTCCGCGGTCGTGGCCATCACCACCCTTATTGGCATTCTCATACTGCTCGCCGTCACCAGCATCCCGCTGTCGCTCATCGCCCTGGTTGGCGTGCCCGTTATCGCCGCGGGCACGGTAGTGTTTCGGCGTGTCTCCACCCGGCTCTACGCCCGGGCCCGGGAGGAGATCAGCGAGGTCAACGCTCTATTTCATGAAGCCATCGCTGGGCTGCGCACCACCCAAATGCATGGAATGGCGGACAAAAACCTGCACCGCTTCACCCAGGTTGCCGCCCGCTACCGAACCACCCGCATTCACACGCAAACCGCGGTGGCCATCTACTTCCCGGGCATTAACGCGGTGAGCGAACTGATTTCCGCGGCGGTCCTCGCCGTGGGCGTCAGCTTGGTGGCCCAGGGGCACCTCCCCACCGGCGTGCTGGTGGCGTTTCTGCTGTACCTAGATCGGCTCTACACCCCCATCCAGCATTTAAGTCAGGTGTTCGACTCCTACGGGCAGGCGCAGGTGGGGTTCCGTCGTATCTCCGCCCTCCTCGCCGAACCCACCGAGCAGGCCAAACCGATAGAGTCCAACCCCGAAAACACGAACGCCGCAGTCGACGCCCGTGGACCTATCCGATTCGACCGTGTCGGCTTCTCTTACCCCAGCGCCGCCCAACCGGCCCTGCGCACCGTGACATTCGATATCGCGCCGGGCAGCACGGTGGCAGTCGTTGGCCCCACCGGCGCCGGCAAATCCACAATCGTCAAATTAATTGAACGATTCTATGAACCAACCGAGGGGGTCATCCGCGCAAACACCACAGACATCAAAGATTTACCTATGAATGGGTGGCGTTCTGCCGTGGGTTTCGTCCCCCAGGAAGCTCATCTGTTTACCGGAACCATCGCTGAGAACATTGCCTACGGCCGCCCCACAGCCAGCCTGGAGGAGATCACCGATGCCGCCCGCCGGGTGGGGGCACTGCACGCCATCGCCGCCATCCCCGGCGGGTTCAACGCCCGGATCGGCGAACGGGGCCGGGGGCTTTCCTCAGGACAGCGGCAGCTTGTGGCCTTGGCCCGGGCGGAAATGATTCACCCCCAATTGCTGCTTTTAGATG